>Ga0157364_1001390_pt1 | contig 20433 bp, 7 predicted proteins | sample AttsexASBM2_FD_111476 | JGI IMG/M metagenome (GOLD analysis project Ga0157364, IMG submission 111476) | Fungus gardens microbial communities from leaf cutter ant in Ribeirão Preto, State of São Paulo, Brazil - Atta sexdens ASBM2 | ecosystem: Host-associated > Fungi > Mycelium > Unclassified ...
ATATTATTTTCGGAAGATTTTTAGAATCCTCTATAATCTTTTCAATTCTACGAATCTCCAAATTTTAAATTCTCTGAAATTATATTATCTTGGTTTGTGGAATTTATTGCTTCTTTCTTGCACGATACTTCAATTTCGCAGGTGTCTAAAAATCGCAGAAATTTTCGTTCAAATCTATAATTAAATAGATCCGCGGTTTCATGTCTATAATTTTAAAGACCATTTAAATTCCATGGACTCTCCGCAGATATCTAATTAAAATACCTGTGATATTATAGATCTTCTTGCAAGATCTTACGGTTTTCAAAAAAACTCGCTCCGTACAGTTTGTATTAAAAAATGTTTCGTGGCAAGCATTTTTCTTTACGTAGATGAATACAACTTCTCGATCTACAAATTCTTCCGGTTTATAAACCGCCTTATCTCCTGACGTTTATTCTGATAAGCGAGATTTCACTGCACTGACTCGAAGAGGCACGCGAGAAGCCGCGATTCCGGTCTTCGATGGAAAATACGATTTTATTAAGGTGTTACATCGTAGTGTGTCGCACGACGCGCTTTAAGCACGTCGACTACGTTAATTATGCCACTTAAATTAGGATAAGGCTATCTTTGGACATCACGATCGAATGGATCCGCCGCGGAATAGCACGTACGTTTTTCTCTAGATTTCTCTTTTCTGATTTACTTAATTGCACTGCTTAATATTTACATGTCCATTCAATTCTACTGTGGGATACATGTGTTGAGTTAGTGTGTTGCGTTTCATTACATAAGCTGAATTAATATATCCTCATGAGGAGTAATTAATAAGCCGGTAGTACGGAATTCGCCGAGAGAAAGAAAGAGAGAGAAATTTCTCAGAAAATGTTATAGTAAATACATTACGAGATATTAGAAGATGCGGTAAACTAAGAAGAGTTCGAGAGATGAAGAAATGCTTTGACTTGTATACAATTCTTAACTGCAAAGTGCAAAATGCAACGTACTAAATGCTAATTACAAGCTGTTCACATAAATAAGTATTAATTCTTTATACAATATATTAAGTTGTATTAACTAGATGTCAATTGGATATATACTCTTTAAAAGTTTTTTTTTCTGATTAATAGTGATATTAATATGATAATATAATAGTGATATTAATGTCAAAATGTATTGTGTGTGTTGTTAGAGAATTTTCTAAAAATATCGCATAGCAATTTGTGAATTTAAATTCTACATTCTTAATTATTATTATCTCAATATTTAAAAAAATTTTTCTTTAATATAATGATGATACTAATTAGTATACTCATTAGCATAAAGATTAAGATCTATTGAAATTTCACAGTTTAATGATTTTAAATTTCGTAGAATTTAGAATAGACTGAATAAAATCTAAAAAATATGATTTTTATCTTAATATCCATAATTTTTAATAGATAATTAATGCTAATATATGTCTTATTTTTTTAAATATTTTTAAAGATGGCATCGCAAATAATATGGTTCATCGACACCATGTAATTTATTCCGGGTCGCTGCCAGTTGACACCCGCCTCCTTTTCTCGTTTAACAATACAGTCAAGATGATTTTGCAAATACCGCAGAAATGTTCGACTCGATCGATATATCTAGGGAGTCTCGAGACCTTTGACGTGCAGGCGGCGCCGGTACAATCTAAAATTTACAATTCGCGTCTTGATCGCCCGCCTACGTTATTCACGCATGAGCAGTCCCTTCGCATAACTAAGGATAAGATAGTAAAAACGTCGCGCTAGTGGAAGATATATTTAGCCTGCAGAACAAGATCTTAAGCTTATTAAACGAAAATTCTGTCTTGATACATACATTAACATCACCACTAATCAGAAAAGAAAGTATTCATGCTACAAACTATTTAAAATAAATATCCTATTAACATAACTAAATTTACAAAATATCCATCCATCACTTATTTATGCAAGCTGCCATCCTGTGATTAGCATTCAATGCAATGTATGTTGCACTTTGCGGTCTCTCTTTCTTCCTTTCTCCCCCTCTCTCTTTTTTCTCTCTTTGACAAGCTGACATCGATATGCGTATTTCTAAACTTTCGCAGACTACAATCACGAAATCTTGGTGATTCAGATAACGATTAATCATTAGCATCCGCAACGCGACATTTACGGGCCATTATCGATAGTCCCATGCACATCGAATTAATTTTCCGGTCGACAAGGAAAACCACCAGTCTCCATTTACGTCGCAATATCTCGATATCGAAATCGCGAATACGTAATACCATTTCTCGTCGTTAATGTTATCCACTTGATGTATAGGACGTAATTTTCTTTTAAATTTCTTGGAGGTAATTTATATTAATAAAATAAACAAAAAATTCAAGAATTGAGAAATAAACTGCCATAACAATAATTTATTGTAAGCAATTATATTACTAAGACGGAAATCGTATTTTAAAGATATTTTAATTCTGGGAAACAACTTAATATGTAAATAAATGAAATCATCCAATAAAGCTGGACCTCTCTGCACGTTTGCTTAGGACATCGTACGTAATTGAACTACTGCATAAAGCAGTAGCATGCGCAATTGCAGGATTTGAAATGGCTGTTTCCGTGACTGATAGCAATAATCTGACAGGTGCATCAACGTCATTTATGTCGCCGTTGAGGCGATCCACGTTAAACGGAGCGTATCATCTATAGAAAGAAAGAAGTAGGTGGCATTCCATCACAGGAAGTTAATTAATATTGCAGATGGTTCTCTCGAGAGCCTCAGGTTGAAACGAACTAGATCTATCTAAATAAACCAGAAACTCATGAACGGCGCGCCGTGTCTCGCGGGTATCTATCTGCGTATCTGATGCCACTTATGACGTATGTTTAAACTAACGCATTGCTTACGAATAGTCGATCTTCCAGTCAATCCTCATTACCGATGAAATTCATCACCCCTTTCTGCGTTATCTTCATTGAAAATAAGAAAATAACATTTTTTTTCTACATAGAAAGAACGACTTTGATAAAATATTTAAAAATTTCAATAGATACAGATCTGAAAATATTGTTGTGCAGCCAAGCTGGTGGTTTGAATATTAAAAATTTTGCTATTTCTGTTTATTATGTTTGAGTATTCTACATAATTATTTTGATGGTCCAACAAAATTATTTATATTTAGCTAAATTTTTAGGTATTTCAGCAAATTCAATTTTTCCATGTGTAATTGAAATCAGATAAATAAGATATTAATCAGAACACATTTAAGATGCTTGTTCCAATTATGAACGATTAATATATTTTTTACTTGGAATTTAACGCAATTATCCAAATTATACAAGTTTTAAAAAATAAATTAATATGGGAAAAAGAACATTTCTCATTTCCTTTAATATCTCATATAAGGTTTCCGCGTCAAGTAATTAGAAGAGAAATTTACGCATCGCGTAAACCGAGTTAAATTACGATACGCGGACCGGTCGTTTTAGCACTAAGCCGACGATACCTTGAATCCATCGAGATCGCACGATTCTTTCCCCGTAACGGGATTTCGGGTGACTGTAGATTATGCGACCGATAGAAACCTTGGTTATCAGTGCGATGACGAGAGAGCGTCTCGGATTCGCGAGATCCAGCTAACGACGCTGAATGATTGCGATTTATAGGGTTTCTCATGGTAGCTGGCGATCTGGCGGACCAATCTCAAGTGTTCGCAAGCGGAATTTGTTGACCGACTCAATCGTAAAGGTGCCGCTACAACGAGGCGTGTAAAATCCGGATTTTACAAGATCATTTGTCTCGCTCGTCAGGATTAAATTCTGATATCGTATCAAAATTTTCTCAGTTTAGCGGCTTCTCTTTCATCATTCGTCATTGCTTATCTTTATTTGTAAACGTCTTCCTTTACGTTTTAATGTGACTGGACTATTACGTCGTACTAGGCTCGTACTATCTCGCGCGATGAACTTTATTTTTAGTGCTCTTTATCGTCTTTGTTGAATCTAATTTACCGGTAACTTTGCTTTTTGCCTTGCTTTTGCGGCCAGCTCTAAGTTGAAGTTGCTCGATTTCGTTTAATCGCCTCAATCAGTCTATGCTGCGCATATTCAATTTGATCTTCTATCAGCAATCTTATAGCTTCACTTAAAATGTTAAAAATAAATATATATGTATAGAATCAGTAACGCGATATTAATCATTAGGGATTCTTCTCGCCTTCTTTTTCTAGTCTTTACAAATTAAACGTAATCCGTTTAGGCTAATTTTAATTTACGATCACGTTTACGAGCGTACATTGTTTCGCATGGGTCGTCCAACACTGCATCGATCTTCGTTCGTTTTTCTTGAGTAATTTTCAAATCGTAAAAGTTAAAGCGTGGAAGTACAATTGACGACCCATGCGAAACAATGTACGCTCGTAAACGTGATCGTAAATTAAAATTAGCCTAAACGGATTACGCAAACGGTATTCTACAATAAAAATATGCTTCAGTCCCGTAAATCTCAGGTAACGTTTCTAAACTGCCTGTCAAGGTAGATAAGTGCAGCGTACTTAGAATAGGCCGGGATAAATATCGCGAGTTTGCGTTAGAGTAAGATGAAGAGCCGCGCATTACTCTTCGCATTCGTGTCTTGCTTGAACGCAGGCAAGCATGGGACTACCTTCGTATTGATATATGTAAGACCTTCAAGGCCCACAATAATACCGTGATTAATCTGTAGATGGATACGAATAAGATGCATTTTAATATCGTTTAAAATTAATAAAATGATAGAATCAATGCAATTCAAATGAAATCGATTACGATATTTATAAGAAAATCATCAGAAATTTTTATGGAGGCTTTTTATGAAAGATGGATTTTAATCTTTTTCAGATTGACAATTTACGATAGAAAAGAAAAATATTGGATAATTCAATGGGAATTAATCTACACATGTTTGTTCTATACTAAACTAAGCAATAAAAGTGGATGCATTTCGTAACGCAAACTTTGCAGCTGTTAAAATTTATGAGCGTATAAATTGTTTCTAAACTTGATGCAATTTTCTCTTGAAAGAAATTAGACTTATTAACATTTATGCGCGACTTATCTTATTCTATTTATAAAAAAGTGCGAAAGATTATCGATTCTTTTATCGAAGCTTTCGTATGTCATTTTAATTTTATTTCAATAACAATCTAAAGTATACATGCGTGATAAGTTTTTATAATAAACATAATCCTAAATCATTTTTAATTTAAAAATTGTATATTTTATTTGTGGTTTTAATCGAATTTCTAAATCTCCTTCGAGTGAAAGAGACATGTTTGAAAATAAATGTCTTCTCATAGCACGCGATGATAAAATATCGGACTTACTTTGTATCGCGACAAAAGTCAGAGCCCAATAATAGAATTTAAAAGAAAGCATGCGCATACCGATGATGGTACTTACCTTTGCAGCCATCCGCCGACAAGCCGTAGTGGTCCACATCGCAACGATCGCACCGGAAGCCGACGACGCTCGGCGCGCACCTGCACACACCGCTTACGGAATCGCAGAACCCGTCGATGGCACCCACGTCGCAGTTGCATTCCCGGCAACCTGCGGTCACGTTTCCGTAGCCCTCGATGCAGGAAGAACAGTCACGACCGGTGAACAAAGGCCTGCAAGGACACTGACCGATAGTCTGTTCGCAATGGACTGAATTGCTACCGAAGGGAGAGCAGTCGCACGCTGAAACATAAACGATATCCATGCTCGTAATATGTCCTATTAATGAAATTAATGATATATCCTTTAATCTAATTGCTATACTGAGAAAAAAATATAATTAATTTTAATAAATATTTAGTTCAATACTGCCAACTAAACATTTACTTACAGTAAGTAAATATTTGTTCAATAAAAAAAATGATTGTTAAATCTAATTAACATTTTTTGTATCAAATAAATATATCTTTATTATTTAATAAATTTTTAATTGGCAGTATTTAACTAAATATTTATTAAAATTGATTATATTTTTTTTCAGTGTATGTTAATTTGTTTTGTAGTGGAAAGTCTCATTGTCATTATTTTTGGTAGATTTGTAATAAACATTCGATAAATTTTAGTAGCAGTTTATTGATGATATTAATTAAATGTTGGGAATATAAAACGCGTTTGGACAATATTATGTCAATAATTATTACTAGTAAGAATTTTCAATACACATATATTTTCATGTAAAAAAGAAAATTGATTTCAAATACAGAAGACGGAAATAATTTTTAAAATATCTAAATCTGAGATGACTATTACTTTACGCAATTATTGAACAATTTCAGAGATTGTCGTAAAGTATGGAAGCACTTACGCATGCAATTCTGTTCCAGAGGATTTCCATAATGTGCTTCCTTGCATTTCTCGCACTTCCAGCCCTCAGTATTGCCGCGACATTCCAAACATCGACCCGTTTCCTGGTCGCAGGCACCACCGTTGCAAGGACACCGTTCGCAAATACCGCCAGGTATCACAGGATTACCATAGAATCCTACATCACAACTTTTCACCCAAATCGAAATTAAAGCCTTCCGTTCGATGATAATATTTTAACAATTATTACTTGTATGCAACTTTAAAAAAGGCAATAACGCCTAACAATTATAGCCATTTTAACGGACTACTATTTTTTATTATAACATATTAAATTAAATGTCTATTCATATATTAACCCTTTCACCTACAATATCGCGTGAAACTCGTGATAAGGAAATTGGATCAAACATGAATATCACGGGTGAGAGCCGTGATATGTCGTTCGTAAAAAGCTTAATTTTTTTTTAATTTGTAACAGAAAAGTCTATACTTTACGTTATTATGACATTTACGAGAAAAATTTTTTTCCAAACGTAATTGATTATAGAATGTGCCATCGGAACTTAAATTATAGGGCAAAGGGTTAATATAAATTTTTTATTCATAAGATCAAAATATAGCCTTTTAAAAGAGTATGAAATTAAATGCAATTGTGAGAGACAATTGTAATTAATTAATTTGCTATGAATAATGTAATTAAGGCGTTTGCATATTTATTATTAGTGATTTAATCATTGTATTTTACAATTTTATAAAAGATATTTATTTAAAATATATATGTATTATTTATTTTCCTTACGTTTCGCAATGATCTCCGGTATATCCTTCAGGACATTGCGTGCACACGTATCCGCTATTCATATCAGTGGGATCGTCAAGCTGACAACTCGGACTGAAATTGTTGGAGTCAACGGAAAGTGGACACGCGCATTTCTTACAGTCCTCGCTGGTGCCTCTCGTTGCGATACCGTAATATCCTATAGCGCAACGATCACATTTTGGACCTACCGTATGATGTTCACACGTCTGGAAATTATGCAGACGACATGCCACGTAAATTAAAATTAAATATTACCCTATTAAAATTGCGAGCACAAATTAAATTTACGATTGAATCGCGTTAGTCCTCGTCCTTCTATCAAATACAAGTATGATCTGTATAAGCATTTTGTTATTTTTAATTTACTTTTTTTTTTGATAAAGTTTTTGATAAAGTTTTTAATAAAGTTTTTTTCACATTATTTTACGAAAGTATGTGTATAAGTGTAGTAAAATCTAAATAAGTATCCGCAGTGTGTTGAGTTCGGATCCAGTTTGATCGAAATGACTGCTCAAATCAGTCATCTCTGTGAAAAAATTAAATCCTACAGAACATTTTCCTACAGAAAACTAACTAGTATCGCTATCTGCACAGCATGGCTATACAACGAACGGGTAAATAAAGGATTTTCATTGCTGAGTCGGTAAAATAGCTCGCGCGATCTATAGATCCCGTAATCTATACAGCTGCCGCAGATCACAGGATCCATGTGAGTTCAGGTACTTTAAGTATGCTGCTATACCGGCTGAAGATCAGCCACAAGAAATTAATTTCAGAGTGGCTATGTTAAAGCCAGTTGTACACTAGAGAACTTTCCCTACACATTTTGTTTGTATACTACATCATATTTTTGCTAATAAAAAAATGTTTTCCATATACAATACTTATAGTTTTAATATATTACTCGTTAATATTAGAAAATAATTTATATTTATTAAATTGATTTATATTAATTTGTGTCAATTTATTAAGTTTATTATATTAATAGGCAATTGATTGTTTTGATGCATTATCTTTAATATTTTCATATATTATAGACAATAAGATCACAAACATCTAATAGTAGTAACCATTTTTCTATTAGCTTCTCGTATGTATATTTTCCATTTTATATATAAAATAAAATTAATAGGAACTCACCCCACATTCGTCCATTATGAGATCGCAAGAACCCGCATGACTGTTGCAGTCACATTTCACGCATTTGTGACGGTCCTGATGATCGGAACCATTGATGGGCATCTTTACGTATCCCCAGGCACATTTCTCGCAGGACATTCCTGTGTATTCCTTAGGACATTCGCATATTTCGACCAGATTATCGGTTTCGCCATCCGGTGATAATTCGCCTATCGTCAATATAGCAGACTGGAGACTAGTAAGAAATAGAAAGATTGCTTCGTTACGCTTTACTATAAAGCTATAAACTCAGATAGACGTCCGATAAAGAGATAGAGATTTATGCACCTTCCTTCGATTTGCTCCGAATGATATCGCGCCCTTATCATCAGGTACTTGAGATCGGCGAGAACGCGCATCATCTGCGCCCTTGTCACAGGATCCCCGCGAAACTCGGTTCTCCTCAATCTGGTCGGGATGTCCTGAACATCGCTTCGCACGTGAAACCAGCCTTGCTCTCGTAAAGGCACCACTATTTCAGCTTCTTGACCATTGTACTGTTCCTCGCCGTACGCTATGCGCATCCCATTGTTACCCTTCGCGAGTGCGTGAATTGTACGTTATTATATATCTATTTTCTTCCTAGGGCTTGGATTAAATGTGCTTGGAAAAATGCGAGAGCGGATATTTACAACTAGGATAACGTTGGGCTCCGTGGTCGGTTTACCACTGGTGTCGCCTCGCATGACAACCCACGTAACGGAGTACGTAAGATTGCTGCCATACGAGGATACACGATTCCCCGTGTAAATCTGTGGCGCCAGCCAGAAAGGACTGTCATACTCGACGTCGAACGCTGCCACGGTCAGCCATTCGTTGTCCGTGTCCAAAGTGGGAACGACTGCTCGAGACGCGTTCATGTCAGTCACCAACCAGTTCTCCAGTGTAGAAATCTAAGAAAAAAGCGAGTCACGACCCGACTTCCATTATTTTATAGGCCTATTATCGCCTTTTTTGTTTTATCTTAATTCCAATTATTTTTCGCAAAATCATATTTCATAAAAAAGATAACTGATTCCTTAGAGAATCATTTAATTATAATATTTTTCAATTTATGATAATTAATATTATTCATAATCTTACAATTAGTAAAAAAATAATTTTATAATAAAGTTTCAATAAATTAAGCTAAATTTAGTTTCAATAAATTATATGCCATAAAAGTTCTTATGCATATTGTCTATATTATAACGTAATTCGCGTTTTTTGTGCGTTCGGCGTCATTGCTGTCATCGTAATTGCAGGTCTGCAATTTATTGGCAAGAGTGATAAACTATAATTGTCTCTTTATACACTTTATCACGCACGACGAGAACGTCACCCAAGATTAACGCCCTAAACTAAATGTTATGCCCGCAGGAGAACGTTAACTAATCGTTTTGAATTTTACACTTGTCAACCTGATCTTGACTCTTGACAAACGAGGTTTTCCGCTATAAATCAGGATAAATCTTATCTCATATACGTATAGAGTTACTTCAAGATTAACTGCTCCTATTAACAAAATGTCTCAATAAGCAACGAATTCCTGTACATTTTTCAACTAGGAAAATTTTTTTAGACTAAACAAATTTGATAATGTAATTACTTTAGTTTCTAACTCAAATTCATTAGATAATTAGATTGAATAATAATAGAATTGCACAAAGAAAAGAGTGTGAAATTACAAAACTACACACAGAAAAATACAAACATTACCAACTTTATTTTAATATTTAAGTTTCACAAATATTTCAAAAGTTTATGTATCCGCAAATCTATCAAATTCACAAGCATCAAATTTATTCAAAATAAATTTTGAATCCTAGAAATTTAATACTTTAATCGATATTAAATAAATTGATTTACTTATTATTATATAAATATTATATTATATTTCTTTCGCGTGATAACTTTATAACATTTTATAATATTCTTAAAAAAATAAATTCTTATTTTAAATACATAATAATAAGTTATTCAAAATTGTACATCTTAAAACTATTATCAATAAAATTCTTTGTTAACACACATAATTTACAATTAGTAGAATAAAAGTAAACTGAGTAATCATTTTTCTTAGTAGTATAGAAATTTTTCTGTGCGTACAACTTCTAGTATTTGAAGTTATCCGATTCTAGAAAAAAGATGTCGCATATTAAAAGTTTCTTTTAAATAAAGACTTATAATTTTTATAAAAAAAAGACTTACCATGCTGTATTGTAATCTCGCAGTAGTACAGTGATCTGCTACGCCAAAGCAATAACAGGACATGCAGCCATCGAGATCATCCTTCGTGAGCGCGAAGTATCCGGGTTTGCAACGATCGCAGAAATCCCCGGCGACATTCGCCTTGCACAAACAGTCACCCTCGCAATCATGGGATGGCAGGATCCCGCGGGAATCGCAAGGGCACGGCATACAATCGGGAAATTGCCGATAACCGGCAGCACATTGATCGCATTTATATCCTGAATATCCCGGCTTGCATTCGCACGCACCTGCTACCTGGAGCACGACCGGTATTTAGACCATTTAGGATCGATCGTGAGAACGGTGCTCCGTTTAGAGATTATCGAGATAATCGATGCGCGCGTAAATCATGATCGCGCAAGCGATTACATGCGGCTGACGTTCCTCCAAGATTTAACAAAAACAACCGCGGTAAATTTACGTTGGATAACGGAGAAACAAAGAATTTTTAATTAACGCTCTAAGAAGCGTTAATCGAAAAAAAAATTTTTTACATTTTTCTATCCATTAGAAAAATTGTGTATCAAAGCTCACAAACAAGGAATTTTAATACGCACGAATTTATTTTTCAACTTGTTAAATATAATATCGTTTCCTCTCTTATTTCAAGAGTCACATGACTTAAAACAATTCAAATTATTATTTTTGCCGATAGTATTTGATTAATTAATAATCAATAACAATAATTATTAGGATTTTCGAATTTTAACAATACAAAAGACAAATATAATAGGCTAATGAGAGTCAACAACGATAAATGGCGCAATTGTTTAGTGAACAATCAATACTTAGATATTGAATTTAATGCCTTCTTTATTTTGATAATGCCTAAGTCACTCGCAAATTGACAAAGAAATTGCATTGTTAATCACGGAACATGAAGCATTGCACTGAATAAACTAATTATAAACTAATTATAAACTAAGTATAAACTAATTATATTTGTATTATTCTTGCTGAGAACTCCAAAGAGAGTCGAAATATTCAAAATAAAGAAGACATCAATCCAATATTTGAGTATTGATTGTTCACTGAATAATTGCGCCGTTTATCGTTGCTGATTCTCATTAGCCTATTATATTTATCTTTTTAATTAATAATTTTCTATCCAGCTAAAAAGATTATTTTTTTCCTTTTCTGAGAACTAATTTTTTTAGATGTGTCATTTTTGAATTAAGGAAGTGATTAAATGTTTTTGCTAGAATATTTATGTAATTGAAATTATATAATAATATAAATTATATTCTCTTACCTTTCCCATACGCGTGTAAGAATCGTCAGGAGTGCAGTAGCCTGTACTGCCACGTATGTTACAGTCGCAGGGCAAGCAGGGTTCCGATGCATCAGGTGCAACGCCATTCGGCCTGTAGTAGCCAACCTCACATTTCTCACAGTTTATACCGGTCGTATGTTCCTAAGATTTTACAAATATGTCTTCGTAAAATGTACTCGTAATATTTCTTATTTTTTATATCTCTATATATATATATATATATAAAATCTTATTTTGTTCTATTACTTATCCAATCTTTTCAATATTAAACATTAATAATTTTATAGATTTATTAACCGCACAAGTAAAAGTTAATTTCTAAGGACACGAGGAATTATAAACATATTTTATTTGTATAATTTTTTGTAAATAGTTTTTAAATCGTAATCTTAAGTAAGTCTATATAGAAAATACTTGATCTTAAAAAATTGAGGGACTTTGAGATTATTACTCGAATATTATTCTATAATTAATTATTTTCATTAGAAGATAACTCGTTTTCCAGGATACGTTTGTCACTTTAAGGCGCATTTAATTATGGCTAGTATCAATTAAACCGAACGCGTTTACGTTTCGTTTAATTTCTTATCATCTCACCGAGCAATTGACACACACGCCACCGCCTCGATATTTCCCACGGATATCCATGGACATTCTCCTCTCGGCTACTTCCTGGTCATATTTGCAGGACGTTGCATGGCCATTGCAGTTGCACTTCTCGCAGTGAAAGCCCTTGCCAGCTGTGCCGGGCTTCCACGGGATCTGATTGTACATGGAGCAGCATTTTTCGCATCTTTCACCGCACGTGTGGCGCTCGCATTCGCATTCCTGATGCTGAGAGATAACGTGAAATACGCTTATCAGATGCCGCGAATATCCGTGTTCTTAAGTTACGCTTATCTATTAAGTCATACGGCGAATACGCGCGATCTATTACAGATATGTTACAGATAGGCTACAGAAGGAGGCATTTGCCAGTTATGCTGCAATATCTCTATGTAATAATTTTGTTTATTCTTGAATCTGTTTGTGGAAACTTGCTTATCGCAAAGTTGTTTGGGATTTATGCCATCGTTCTGTTTCCTTGACTTGCTAATTATTATCAAGAAATTAATAACATTACGACAATTTATCTAATATTTATTGTTGAGTTCTTAATTAATGTTCGTGATATGTTAATTTAACACGTATACATATCTATTGATCTTAGAATTTACATTTTAAAATACATTTTTTATTTCATTTGTTCACTCATTGCGTTATTTTGAAATGTTAAATATTAATTTAACATAAAATTATATTCAAATATAATTACATTATGTTAAATTAATATTCGGATGTGTTAAACAAAATTTTTCGACACAAAATTTTAACAAGAACAATATTAATACAAGCATTTTTTACTGTGTATAAAACATTTATTACTGTGTATTATGTATATCGTAGATATAAAAGAGAATGATATAAAAGAGTTAAAAATAATTTAATTATATTTATTAACAATTTTCCCTTCATCACTTGATAAATTTTGTGATAAGTAAGTTATTAACCTGCAATCGCTTTGGAACTCAAAATTATTGATTAATTCATTGATTAGTCATGAATCGATGTATTCAGTAATGTTACTCCGGATGTTACCGCATTGCGGGATCATAAAGACGGGACTTCATAGACACGTCGCCTATCCAAATGTGCAAACGATATGCATATAATCGCAGATAACTATATTGCCAAGAGTGGAGTTCACATTGCACTGGACGTTATATATTCGGTTTACGAGTTTCACTTTGTCGTTTAAAAAATTCAGCGAATGTCATAATATCGTGGAAGCAAATTACCCAATCATAGAGGAAACTATAGACAATTCAAAGATCTGAATACGCTTTATCGTAAATTCTAAATTTTCTCGACAAACAAAAACCATTGCATTCTTACTTCATGATATCAAATTATGATATATATGATTATATTTGAGTATAATGAGATTATAATGAAAACAACTATAATACAAAACCGTCATAATTAATTATAATATCATAACACTTTATACACGGAAAGAACAATTTTGATGAAGTATCTAAAAATTTAGCTAAATATAGATTTTAAAATAATTTTGTTGAATTATTAAAATAATTATGTACGTTTAAATAATGCTGGAAAGAGTTTTAATATTCCAGTAATCAACTGGAGTGTCCCACATAATTTTAATCTAACAAAATTCTTTTCAGATTTGTATCTAGCTAAATTTTTTAATGTTTCATTAAAATCGTTCTTTTATAGTGTAACAATGAAATCAATGATCATCTTCAAGTTATAAATAATAGTTGATTAATGATTAATGATTAATATCACCGGATAACTCGCTTTCTCTGTCAGAGTTACTTTGTATTGACTCCGCAATTATTGGAGAGTACATTGAATTGGGCCGAAGAAATCGCACAAAGAATTAGCCGAAAATAAATTGCGGCAGGATTAATGAGCTCCGATTTCACCGAAATATCGCGCGTCCGATAAACGTGAATGCATGCGGAAGAGCGAAAGGATTTAACGCGACGCGTGTGGCCTTATCATTGGCATGACAAACGAACAGGCTACTCTGGTCAATTGCAATATCCCTTCATTAACACATGCTGGGTGTTATTTACTGCTGATGATAATGGCTACCCCGTCTGTGATCGGCAATCAAACTCCGATTTCTGCAATTACTCTTCGCTACGGCGGCGTTTAATGAACCTGAATTTCATTGGAAATCATAATGTTTCGGAGCCGTTATTCTTGAATCAAGATAGCCCGACCTCCGAAAAATGAAAACCTCTGATTCAATGTGATGCCTCAGAATGGTTGGCCTTAATTTTTACGACCGATTGTTTGACTAATTCATCGCTCGGAGCAATCTTTCTCTTTTATTAAAGAAAAGAAAAATATAATAATTTCAGGACCAATAATTTTTGGTTTATATAAGTGAAAATAAATATACTCAAACACACAGAAATCGTTAATTTAAACATTAATAAATCAAGAACATGTTTACGCATTTGTTTATGATTCATAAATTATATGTTGTTTGAAAATTACGAAAAATAAATCTTACGTGGAAATTTTTCCTTTAATTCGTATGCAATTGAACTAAACAGAAGTCATTAAAAAGAACGATATTGATGACGTAATAATATGAATGATTACATAAAAAAATAATTATATTATATTTTTTTATAGATAAATCAATATTTTTTTAGATAGAATTTTTTATGGAACTGAGAGATTTACATAAATGTTGTTACATAAATGAACCATAAAATAAATTTAAGGCATTTTAAATCTCCCACTAAAAAACATGAAAATTTTGTACATCACGTGAAAAAAACGGAAATTCATGATTTTCTAACGTAAAAAAAATGAGATGTTTTATTGTAAATTTGTTTCAAACGTGTGGTAATTAATATGAATTGACTAAAACGCATTCGAGTGCGAAAGAAATATCAATTGCGAAAGTGACCGTAACATTATATGCAGAATTGATAATGACACAATATTCCTCAGTGTTCTCGTTCATAATGATAAACAGGCAAGAAATCAACGTCCCCTACATTCTCAATCATCGCGCGCATTTCTTTTTTGCTTTCACGTTGTATCTGCCATTGCACTTTCCTCAACAATTCCCACTTCGAGTCATAACAACGGACGCGCGCTGAATGAGCGTGTACTTAACTCGTATCGAATAAATAAACGTCGTGAAAATTACACGACGAGTAAGCTACAATGCAAAGGTCAATGTCCACTTTATGGCGATGTAGTGATTCCGATGGCAGAACGTAATGTTGCATCATGAATGACATAATGAATGTTCTATCACATTATGCGTCCACGATTTCACGAAATGCTTGCAAAATTCTCGGAATGTTGAATACATTGGCAGTGACACAAAAGCAAATCGTAACGCTCAACATCTTTTGTCATCTCTTCTGCATTCTCGTGAATAAAATTTTGAAAACCAAAACGGAAAGCAAAAAAATCTTATATAAAGGAAACAACTTTCCACATATTTCTCTTTCATTTATTACAATTTTAATTAAAGATAAGAATAACATTTCATAATTATAAAAAATTAATTTCTCTAATTTTAATATCTATTACTTTGCCAAAAAAAGATTATATTTATATAAGATTATATTTATATATTTATATAATATATAACAAATAATTTAAATAATAAAATTAATCTGTTGGGAAACTTCATTTTTTTTAAATAAAAATATCTTTTAATTTATTTAATTCATTTAATTCTATACAAATAATGTATTTTAATAGTGACGCTAATGAGAAAGTAGATGTTGCTTTATGAATATTGTATAGCGAATTTTTTAAATTTTGAACTTTGTCTGCACAGAATAAAAGGTAATCGCGAGAAAGGATTTCGCAATTTCAGCGACAGCGTTGTTAAGAGACATAGTAAACTATTATTGTCTGTTAAAGCCGGCTGCATGGAACACAAACTAGGAGAATATCCATTCTCGGATTGTAGCGATATAAGGTGAGATTCATGTTTCTGCATGAAGCTGTGTGTGTGTGAGAGAGAGAAAGAGAGAAAGAGAGAGAGAGAGAGAGAGAGAGAGAAACTCTAGCTTCACGAAGAAATATGCCACCGACAAGAGTAATTAATCACTTGCGACTATTGTCTTCCCGCTCGTATTGTGCCGCCTGAGAAACTGCAGTAACGTGTTCGTAATTAAACGTGAATCATCCCTTGGGATAAAACACAGCGTTTGCATTTTCATTCTGTCTCATGAGTGCTATAAATTTATTCCGTGCTACTCATTCGCTATTAACCCCCATTTTCTTTCGCATTAAATACGGTATATTCTTACTTTATGTTTGTATCATGTGGAAATAGTGTTTATAACTCTAAAGCGCTATAATTTGTTGATTAGAGAATTATAATTAGATACACTAGGAAATTTTATATCATACATATACGTGTGTGTGTGTATATATATACATATATATATATATATTTGGATGAATTAATCCTAGAACGTTATCGCTATTAAATGATTTAGTATCATCAATAAAGAAATTTTACGTACAATGAAATAAGTCACTCTTCACTAATGTAACCCAAGTTTTTCATAATTTTATTTTTAATAACAAAATTTATAATTTTTAAATTTATAATTTATAATTTATAATTTATAATTTTGATTTTTATGACCGATAATTTTTATACAGATAATTTAATTATTAATTTAAATGAAAAGAAAGAGTAAAGATACTATAAATTCAATTTTCAAATGATTTGAAATATGTAGTTCAAATTCGTATGTGTGTCTTCTCATATGTTTAAATAAAATATATGTGACAAAACTTTTTAAAAAATGAAATCACTTATCACGCTCTTTATTGCAAGATTATCCACTAGGAGATATATATCTATCTAAAGTGAGATACATACAAAAAGACAGAACTTTTAAAAACTTTCTCTTTGCTTAGTCTAACTTTTAGCTTATAACAGGTTGGATCTCCTAATGAATATTAAAGGCATAACTCAGCTCGTAATAATCTTGTTCATTTGTAAGTTTTATATATCGATAGCATTCTAGAGTTAATAATATTGTTTAAGTTCACTTAACAAACTTTATTAGATAGAATTCTGAAAAAAATGTAATATTACAAATAAAATTGTTTCACAATAATACATAACGCGATTGAATTAACAATTATTGTTTTAATAATATATAACTCAAATAATCCATAACTCATGAAACAATCATATGATAAACTGAAAGATTTAGGTCATCCTTTGTTACGTGAACGAGCAATTCTCACGGTTCTAATCATGATTCGTCATTCTATCTTCAATTCCAATTCCCACAACTCCGAACACGTACACTAGAGAAACCGCAACATTGATAGTAGCTAAAAAAAAAACTAATAGCGCCTCCGAAAGCACCCACTCCGCACGATCGCGGCGAAACCTTAATTCCTGGCGGTTTCTGCAGGCTTTGTAGCAGGCAACGATTCGAGAAGGAGAGACCCCGCCATTAGCGGCGTCGGCGGACAAAGACCTGACAAGTTTATGGCACTTTCGACGGATTTATTTTCCAAACAGCTGAATCTAAATGTCTGTTTTCGAGAGCGTAACCAATTTTGGCGCTACGGAAATTGTGTTTTTATAAGCTTTCCACGAATTTTCACGAGATGAATTTCGTATTCTGCTACAAATCGAATACTACGCAAAAGAATTATACAAAATGTTTTAACGAAAAAGAGACGTTAAAATACGTTCGGAAACTCTAAGTCAATGTAGCTATTAAATTAGGTATTATGTTGTTCCTACATAAATTATAATTTAATAATAAGTATTATACATGTATTTTTGAAACGCATAAATCTAAAAATATATGTGCTAGTATCGATGATTACAATATTTATCAGTTAGTAACAACTATGTCACTTACCCCGTGTTGAACGCTGTACCGACATCGAGCCGCATGTCCGGAGCATAGGCAACGTCCTCCGATATTGATTTCCTTTATTGAATAAAATGCACGTCTCTTGTCAGCTTCGCCGTTACGTCGGAGACCCTGAAGACGGAGCCGCACAAATCTGGCCTGAGTAAATTCTTGCAGAGTCGCGCTGTGATTCAAAGCCCCGGGTCGACCATTCACCAAGTGCGTGTGGATCTTTCAAATAAAAAATTCGAATTCCTATTAACCACAACAATTTCTCTTGTTAAGTAGTTTATAATATAATATTACATTAACAAATATATACGATATTTGAGAGAGAGAGAGAGAGAGAGAGAGAGAGACAGAGAGAGAGAGAGATTGCAATAATAAAAAATATAACTCGATAATAATTTAATTTCCTATCTACATTCGAAAAATGTGATCCCAAAAAAAAATTATATTTCTAATTATAATTTTATTGCAAATAATTTTAAAAATAAGAAGGGATCTCTATTTTTATTGTCTAAATATAACAGTTATATAATTAATTTTAATAGTGAGAAGAAAGGGAAGCAAATAAAATCAGATGCAATGTCTGTACTTCTATGGTATGGTTGTTGAACGATCAGTGATGGTCAATTAGCGTCGGCGGGCGAAACTACTAAATTCCAGAGACATGGGCAAAGAAGTAAATCATCCCCGAATGGCGCCGCTAAGAATGGAACGGCGAGTTCCATAAATGGAAAGCGTACGATACCTAATAAGGAACAATTGCTTGTATTTAGAATATCTTGCGATCTTTCGTTGATTGCCAAACTTTGTCTTTAATTCTTTGTTCATGCTTCCAACAAAGTTATCTATGCACGTATCGATTGTTTTTAGTATTTGTGCATAATCTGACGAAAAGGACAGTTTTGCTAAAGTATCTAAAAATTTAGCTAGACCTGAAAAATAATTTTGTTAGATCATCAAAATAATTATACAGAACATCCCAACTAGGGCTAGAATTTCGAAACTTTGGCAATATTGTTCTTTATGAGATTCCTACATAATTATTTTGACGTCCAATAGAATTATTCTTATCTTTAAGTCTGTGTGTCTAATGAAATTTTTAAACAGTTCAGCAAAATCGTTCTTTTCTTTGCAATTGCGTTTCCATTCTCTTTCACTTTCTTATCTTCCTATTTTTAATTGAAGAGGAAATCGAGGAAACTTTCTCCAGAAGCTGCGTAATTTCCAAAATAATATTTATTTACTGGAAAAATTATTAAAGACGTGGAACGAAAAGCAGGCTGATGTCACCTGGCTTCGAATTCTCGGTAACTCAGCTGATAATTAAAGCTTTGTGCACACGGAATTGCGATGAGGGAAGAAACGAAAGAGAGAAACATGAAGAGGGAATCGATGATACAAAAACAGCGATTCCTACATTCCGACCATGTATGGCACTACCTGGCCATATAAAGGAGTATCGCGTATGCACCTTCCTTAGGGAAGCTTGGTAGTTTTACGTTTCTACACGCGAGTTGGATACATGGGGAGGAGAAAAGAATAGGCGATCAAAGGAGGATAGAAGTATATTTCTCGACGTGCAGCAAACTTGTTGCACCCGCTGCCGTTTCGCAAGAAGAGATGTCTCCGCTATGAGAAGGAGATCCTCATACCTAAAGATTCTCGTCAGATGATTACCTTTTATTCCTCGGTCTGGTCGCAAAAGTGCCTTTTAACGATTCGCGCAGTTGGAGTAACGGGAAAATAATATTGGAAATTGGTTTCTCGAATAGTAAGCATATTAAACGCTATTTCACTGAATAATGTGATTAGCAGTATATTGCAAGTCTAAATATGAAATAAGTGTCTTCACATGCAATTTAATTTTCGTGTAATTATACGTTAAATGTGTAAATCGATTTTTTGTATGCAATATATTTATTATATTTTTACTATATCTAAATTGAAGACATTTATTACACTTGTTATATAATTGGATTTATAGTATATTAGCTGTAAAGTTAATATGTATATATATATATATATATATATATATATATATATATTAGAGGTATAAAAAAAAATTAAGAATTTCTTCTTTCTAAATAAGAAAATTTTTAGTCTCCTAATTTTTTTTGAAAAGAAAAACTCAAAATGTGAATATAA
>Ga0157364_1001391_pt1 | contig 20431 bp, 21 predicted proteins | sample AttsexASBM2_FD_111476 | JGI IMG/M metagenome (GOLD analysis project Ga0157364, IMG submission 111476) | Fungus gardens microbial communities from leaf cutter ant in Ribeirão Preto, State of São Paulo, Brazil - Atta sexdens ASBM2 | ecosystem: Host-associated > Fungi > Mycelium > Unclassified ...
TCGATACGTTGCCGTATACACACTTTCCAGGCGTGCTCCTTCAGCCACTCGGACACCTCACCACATTTTGTTTGCTTGCCGTCTCAGCGGCTAACGGGGCGGTACTATAGGGAGTCAGTTGCAAAGGGTCAAGATTTTTTTTTCTGTTTCGTTTCGCATGGTTAACTCCTGAGCGAATCGCGCTGTATTACAGCGATTCGCTCGGTTTTTATGCCGGCAAACCGCTTAATACTGGGATTACTCTTTAACGTGGCTGGCGTACTTTTTACGGAGTTTCTGCAATTTTGGGGGGATCACCGCGAGACAAAAACCATTACGTTGCCCTTCACCAGCCCAGTAGTCCTGGTGGTAGGCCTCAGCCGGGTACCATGTCTGTAAGGGTTCAATGGTGGTGACGATCGGCTGGTTGTGATCCAGTGCAGCCCTGGCGATCGCTGCCTTGGCTTCAATGGCTTGCGCCTCGTTTGCTGGGAAAATCGCAGACCGGTATTGGGTACCGATATCATTTCCCTGGCGGTTAAGCTGGGTCGGATCATGAGTCGCGAAACTGATGTCCAGTAAATCGCCATAGCTGACAACCGCCGGATCGAAGCCGATACGAATCGCCTCTGCATGGCCGGTATCACCCTGACAGACTTGCTGGTAAGTCGGGGAGGGAGTGTGCCCGCCGGTATAACCGCTTTCTACCGTTTCAACGCCCTGAATGCTTTTAAATACTGCTTCGGTACACCAGAAGCATCCTCCTGCAATCACTGCATATTCTATAGCCATAATCGTTACTCTCTGTTTAGACGGATAGACAGGTTAATTCTATCAGATAAGTGCGCAGGATCCTGTTTCAACTCCAGCAGCACAAAAGGTATATGTGGACAGATTTTTTCGTGAACTAGTAAGGTTTTCTGCAGGGAGTCAACAGAGCAGGGGGCGGTGAAGTTAAAAAAACGGTCTATACTTAACAATAGAGAAACAAATTTAACCTAAATCAGGGGGCGATATTAGCGGAAGCGGCCACACTAATAAAAGCAGCTAATGAGACTATTTCAGAACGGCGATTTCGCTCCACAATATTAATACCAGTAGCGGAATGATTTGCAGAATTTACAGGAGATCATGTGGAAAATAGAAAAGACCCTTTGCTCGGAATTAGCATGGAGCGTGCGGCCTTCTTTTTCGATATTGATGGTACCCTGGCAGCCTTACAGGAAACCCCGGAAATGGTCAGCATACCCTCTCATGTCCGTAAGGACCTGTCACAACTCAGTAAGCAGTGTGGTGGCGCACTGGCAGTGGTATCTGGCAGACCTTTATCTCAGATCGATCAACTGTTTAATCCGCTAGTGCTCCCTGCTGCGGGGATCCATGGTGCAGAGTGGCGGGATCTTCAGGGTGTGGTATCTCGTACTTCCACTGATCCTCAAACCTTGAAACGTATCGAACAGCGTCTTGAGCAGGGCATCAAACAGCTGCCAGGCGTAGTGTTAGAGAAAAAACGGATCGCTTTTGCGCTCCATTATCGACAGGCCAGGGCATGGAGTCATCAGACTAAAGAATTGGCCCGTACAGTAGCTGAGGAGTTTCCTGGGTTGGCGTTACAGTCAGGAAAATGTGTAGCGGAGCTTAAACCTGCCAGTATCGATAAGGGCGTCGCGATTACTCGTTTGATGCAGCAAAACCCTTTTAACGGACGGGTACCGGTTTTTTTCGGCGATGATTTAACCGATGAGCGCGGATTTAAAGTCGTTAACCAGTTACAGGGGATCTCTGTAAAAGTAGGGGAAGGACAGACTCAGGCCCGTTATCGCCTGCATTCTACAGACGATGTTTACGCTTGGATTAAGCAGGTTCTTGAGCCAAGGATTCGACAATCACCACCTCTGAGGAGCGTTCAGAATGGGGCAGTTAGTCGTAGTTTCTAACCGTGTAGCCTTACCGGAAAACGGCAAAAGCAGCGCCGGTGGGTTGGCAGTAGGGATCCTAGATGCGCTCAAAGAAAACGGCGGAATGTGGTTTGGTTGGAACGGAGAAATAAGTGAAATCTCCGGTGAAGAAGAGAAGGTCACTATTCTCCGCGATCAGGGTATCGATTATGCTTCTTTCAGCTTGGATCAGAATGACTATGATCTTTACTACAGCCAGTTTTCAAATGCCGTCCTCTGGCCAGCCTTCCATTATCGGCTCGATCTGGTCGATTATCAGCGTACTGCTTGGCGTGGCTATTGCCGAGTCAATCTGTTGCTGGCAGATCGCCTTACTCCATTGCTTTCAGAGGATGATATTGTCTGGGTCCACGATTATCACCTGATCCCGCTGGCAGAGGCATTACGTCAGCATAACCAGCGACAGCCGCTAGGTTTTTTCCTGCATATCCCGTTTCCGTCTCCTGAAGTGTTCAATTCTATTCCCAACCATGCGCGGATGCTGGAAATGCTCTGTCACTATGACTTGTTGGGTTTTCAAACCGAAACGGATAAACAGGCCTTTCTGAGTACCTTGGCGCAGGAAACCTGTCTCAGACAAACGGAAGCCGGTTACTACAATGCCTATGGACGCTCATTTAAGGTTTCCCATTACCCCATCGGTATCGAACCGGAAAGTATCCGGCAGATAGCCTCAGGACCTTTGCCACCGAAAATGGCGGCAATCAAAGATGAACTAGGGGATGCGAAAAATATCATCGCTTGCGAGCGCCTCGATTATTCAAAGGGGTTACCAGAACGCTTCCTTGCCTTTGAGGCACTGCTAGAGCATTACCCGCAACACCGCGGGCATATCCGCTATACACAGATTGCCCCGACTTCACGGGGTGAAGTTCAGGCCTACCAGACCATACGTCATAAGTTGGAAACTGAGGCGGGGCGGATCAACGGCAAGTATGGCACCCTGAGTTGGACGCCGCTTTATTATCTTAACCAGCATTTCGACCGCCGTTTATTGATGAAGATTTTCCGTTTGACGGATATCGCGCTAGTGACACCATTGCGTGACGGTATGAACTTAGTGGCTAAAGAGTATGTTGCCGCGCAAGATCCAGAAGATCCTGGCGTTCTGATCTTGTCACGGTTTGCTGGGGCGGCGGATGAATTGACGTCTGCTCTGATCGTCAATCCCTACGACCGTGGTGATGTGGCAGCGGCGATTAATCAAGCGCTGAATATGAGCCGCAGTGAAAGGATTACGCGTCATCAGCAAATGATGAAAGTGCTTAAATGGCAAACTATTGACCGCTGGCGTGATACTTTCCTGCAGGATCTGCGGGATACTGGACATACTGCACCGGCGGTATTGCCAGATAAAGGGCAGAGTACGGTGTTTCTTCCTTAAGACATTAAGATGGGGTTGCTTGCCACAGATCTGTCTAACGTTTCTCCCTGCCTGACCACACAAGCTTCCGTTTGACTAAAGGGGCACACTGTCCGATTAAGTAAGCATCGTTCAAAAGCTAATAGGGCCTGCCTGCCATTCGACGGTGACCAATTTAAGAATATTTCATATCAATGATCCCAATCGATAATGATCCTATTCCCCCTAGGGGCGGGAAAGGGCAGATTATCCCTTGTCAGGAGCAAGAACCATGACGGAGGATAAAGTATGGAGTGCCATCTTCGGCTTAAAAATATTTACGAGTGTAATCTGTCCTATTTGCTGCTGGCCCGCCAGTTACTTGCCGAGGACTGGCCGACGGCGTTGTATCGTCTTGGGCTCAGCGACGATATGGCGACTGCACTCGTAGAGCTGTCCCCGACAGGGATGATTAGGTTGGCTGAGACCGGGCAGCTGATTTGTCAGTTGCGTATCAGTGATGTTGAGGATGTGCGGCGCATGAGCCGGAGTTCACGGATTGATGGACTGCAACCGCTGTATAACGACATTATGCTTGCCAGTAAAGGGACTGTACGGTGATCAATAGCCAGTATTTGCCTGATAGGAGGTTCTGCCATGTTGCGTGACGCAGCAGAGATCCTCTGTGCGGGAGAGCTCATCCGTCTTGGCGCACGCCTGCCATTGTTAGAAAGTGTCACTGCGTTAAGTCGACGTAAACTGACTAGGCTCTACAAACAGGTGGCCGGTACTCCGCCATCTACTGGGCAATTACCGTATTCTGCTGACTGGTTTATCAATTGGCAGCATAACCTGCATGCCACGGCATTTTATCATGTGTGGGTTGGGGTCCAGCCACAAAAAAAGGCATCTGCAGCCGCTTGTCTACTCAGTGCCTACCGATTATATCTGGAAAACTGCCCGCCCGGATGCGTATCTCCGCTGACCTTGACCCGTGCTTGGATGCTTATCCGATTCAGCCAAGCGGGGATGCTAGAGCTTATTCCCTGTAGCCACTGTGGCGGCAAATTCATTAATCACCGCCATCAGCCGCAAGGTAGCTTTATCTGTTGTTTCTGCCAACCACCGTCGCGTGCACAACATCGGTGCCAGCCCTTAGAGCAAGCATAGTGGTCGGCAGAGAACACATCGACATCCAGTGGGCATAAAAAAAGCTGAAAGCACTGTGGCTTTCAGCTTATTCGGGCCAGCCATAAACGATGGGCAACAGCAGTCCTTATCAGGACTATGAAGGACGATTACATACGTTCTACGGTATTGATACCTAGGGTATCCAATCCGGCTTTCAGCGTTCTTGCGGTTAAGCTGGCCAGCTTCAGGCGGCTCTGGCGGGTCTGGTTATCTTCCGCAGCCAGGATGGGGCAGTGCTCGTAGAAACCTGAGAACAGGCCGGCTAGGTCATAGAGATAGGCGCACATCACATGTGGAGTCCCTTCACGCGCGACTTGCAGCAAGGTCTCTTCGAACTGTAGGAGACGGGTCGCCAGTGCCGCTTCACGGCTTTCGGTCAGGAACAGCTCACCGGTCAGTGACTGCTCATCCACTTCGGCTTTTCGGAACACAGACAATACGCGGGTGTAGGCGTACAGCAGGTAAGGTGCCGTATTCCCCTCAAAGGCCAACATGTTATCCCAATCGAAGATATAGTCGGTGGTACGGTTTTTTGACAGGTCGGCATATTTCACGGCACCGATACCGATCACTTCTGCCAACGCGTTCAATTCCTCTGGGTCCATCTCTGGGTTTTTGCTTTTCACTAGCGTGAGTGCACGTTCGTGGGCTTCGTCCAACAGGTCTGCAAGCTTAATGGTTCCGCCAGCACGGGTCTTGAACGGACGACCATCTTTGCCCAGCATCATACCGAACATATGATGTTCCAGCGGGATACTCTCTGGTACATAGCCCGCCTTACGGACAATGGTCCAAGCTTGCATCAGGTGCTGATGCTGACGGGAATCGATATAATAGAGGACCCGGTCCGCTTTCAGAGTTTCATAGCGGTATTTGGCACAGGCAATATCTGTGGTGGTATACAGGTAGCCGCCATCCTTTTTACGGATGATGACGCCCATAGGTTCACCTTCTTTATTTTTATATTCGTCGAGGAAAACGACGATCGCGCCTTCACTTTCCACCGCCAGACCTTTCTGCTGCAGATCCGCAACGATCCCAGGCAGCATAGGGTTGTACAGGCTCTCGCCCATGACATCATCACGGGTCAGGCTGACATTCAGGCGGTTATAGTTGAACTGGTTCTGTGCCATGGTGATATCCACCAGTTTTTTCCACATCTCAGCACAGTATTGATCACCGCCCTGTAACTTGACGACATAACTCCGGGCGCGTTCGGCAAAAGCTTCGTCCTGATCATACAGCTGTTTAGCTTCACGATAGAAAGCTTCGAGGTCAGAAAGGGCAATGTCGCTATTCTGCTCTTGCTGCTTTTTCTCAAGAAAAGCAATTAACATTCCGAACTGAGTCCCCCAGTCACCAATATGGTTAGCGCGGATCACCGTATGCCCCAGATACTCTAGGGTACGGGCAGCTGCATCACCAATGATGGTGGAACGAAGGTGGCCGACGTGCATTTCTTTCGCGACGTTTGGGGCCGAGTAATCGATCACGATACGCTGCGGAGCGACGCCAGAAATACTGAGTTTGTCACTATCCAACGCCAAGCTTGCTTGCGTTGCCAGCCAGCTAGGGTCGAGGAAAATATTGATAAAACCAGGACCGGCAATTTCAGTTTTTGCCGCAATTCCGTTCAGATCAAGGTTTGCAACAACCTGCTCCGCAAACTGACGTGGCGCCCGGCCCAGCTTTTTGGCAATGGCCATAATGCCGTTGGCCTGATAGTCACCAAACTGTGGTTTGGCAGACTGACGGACCTGAGGTTCACAGTCACTCGCAGCCCCTGCTGCGATCATTGCCTGACTGACTTTTGCTGAAAGAAGCGCCTGAATATTCACCGAATTACCTTCATAAGCTGTTAAAACCCTCGCCGGACCCTCTGTGATGGCCGGCAGCCGCTAACAAAATGAGCGGTCATGGGAGTGTTATCGAAATTAATCTGCCAGTATACGTGAATCCGCCGGTGGCGTCAGTAGCCATGTCGCCGTACAGGGATGAACAGGGCAACGAGAAAATTTGTCCATCACTGTTATTTACATGTTGGCAGCCAGCCGCAAGAATAGCCGCAGTTTCCCGCGAATAAATAAACTTATGACTGATAACACCGATTTTTCAAGATTACTGCCGGATCTGGCACAGGACCTTAATCGTTTTACGCTCGATCTGGCGCATCTGGCCGGTCGCCTGGGGCTGTCATTACAGACACTGGCACCGGACCATATTTCTCTGCGCTGTCATCAGAATAGTACGGCAGAGCGCTGGGCGGCCGGCTTGGCACAGGTCGGGGAGATGTTCTCTCAGGCTGAGATCAATGGACGACCAGTTTGTCTGTTCCGCTTGAATCAGCCGCTATCGCTGCTGGGCCATCAGGTGTCGGTGGTTGAGCTGCCTTGGCCGGGGGCAAAGCACTATCCCCATGAAGGCTGGGAACATATTGAGGTGGTACTGGAAGGGGATCCTCAGACCCTTGGCCAGCGAGCGATGGCGTTGATTGCCGACCATGGTCTGACACAACCTGGCATCTCTTTTAAAACCAGTCAGCCTGCTGCTGTCGAAGGGGCATTGCCTAACCCGACCTTAGCGGTGACGGACGGCAAAACCACCCTTAAATTTCATCCTTATTCTCTTGAGGCCGTGGTCGCCAGCGAGCAGTCTCTGTTTTAATCCCTGATGACACGACGGCCACTCTTTCGGAGTGTGATTATATCAATGTGAGGCGGATCGCCGCTTTTCAGTGGTAATGCTGGCAGGATAATCAGCGTACAGCAGTCTGTATCCGTTATGGTGGTCAGTGTCATCGGATTGAAATGGGAGGGAATAATGGCAACCCTAGAAATCTGTTGTTACGGTGTCGAGTGTGTTTTCCGTGCCGCGGAGGCTGGCGCAGACCGTATTGAGCTTTGCGCTGCTCCAGCGGAAGGCGGACTTACGCCGTCCGCCGGTATGTTGGAGGCGCTCAGAGATACCCTGAATGTGCCCGTGTTTCCGATCATACGCCCGCGCGGCGGCGATTTTTGTTACAGTGACCGAGAATTTGCGGTACTGAAATCGGATATCGCCCGAGTACGAGAATGGGGGTTTCCGGGACTGGTGACTGGCGTGCTGGACCGTGGCGGGCACATCGACCTGCCGCGAATGGCCCAGATTATGGCGCTCTGCGAGGGGATGCAGGTCACTTTCCATCGTGCCTTTGATTTATGCTGCAACCCGCTGCGAGCGCTTGACACACTGACTCAGCTTGGTGTTGATCGGATACTGACTTCCGGCCAACAGGAAAACGCCGAAAATGGCCTGACGTTGCTGGCAGACTTACAGCAGCGTAGCCGGGGGCCAATCATCATGGCGGGCAGTGGGGTGAGACTGAGTAATTTGCATCGTTTTCTGCAGGCGGGTCTGACTGAGGTACACAGTTCGGCCGCCAGGATTGTTCCCTCGGCGATGACGTACCGTAAGGCGGGGGTGGCGATGAGCGCCGTCGGCCCAGCTGACGAATATACTCGTAGGGTGGTGGACGAAGAGATGGTCGCGGCGATGAAAAGTATGATGTGAGAAAGCCGGCACAGCGCCGGCTTTCAGGCAGTGCTTAGGGCTTACGGGCCACCAGTACAGCACGCAGTGGGGCAGGGTATCCTTCAACCGTCCGTTGCGGATTTTCAGGGTCGAGGAATTCGGCCAGTGAATCACTGGTCATCCACTTGGTGCGCCGCTGTTCCTGTGTCGAGGTTACGGCATGGTCTGCAATACGCACGTCAACAAACCCGCATTTCTCTAGCCATTTTTTCAGGGCAGCCGCGCTGGGTAAGAAGTAGACATTACGCATCTGAGCATAACGTTCGCCAGGAACCAGCACCGCATTTTCATCGCCTTCAATGACTAACGTTTCCAGAACCAGCTCACCGTCGCTCACGAGCTGATTTTTCAATTGCCAGAGATGGTCAAGTGGGGAACGGCGGTGATAGAGCACCCCCATCGAGAATACGGTATCAAAGGCATTAAGTGCCGGTAACTGTTCAATGCCGACCGGCAATAAATGGGCACGCTGATCATCACCCAACAGCTTACGCACCGCTTCAAACTGACAGAGGAAGAGCTGCATTGGGTCGATACCGACTACCATCGAGGCGCCTGCGCCCAGCATCCGCCACATGTGGTAACCACTGCCGCAACCGACATCTAGGATAGTCCGTCCTTCCAAGGGCGAAATATGGGGTAGCACCCGATCCCACTTCCAGTCCGACCGCCATTCGGTATCAATGTTGGTGCCATACAGGGAAAACGGGCCTTTGCGCCACGGCATTAATTGGCGAAGTAGGGTTTCAATACCCAGGCGCTGACGTGGCGTTAAATCGTCACGGTCAGCACTGACACTGTTGACCAGGTCAAGTTGTTGCGGCGACAGTAGCGGTAAGTGGTCAATCGATTTTTTCCATTGATGGAAATGACCGTGTAAATTCTCCCGCTGCCACTGGCTTAGCTGAGCGGGCAGGACTTCCAGCCACGGTGCCAAAGGGCCGGTAGCGATCTGCTGATAAAAACGTCCAAAATCAATCATTTTAATGCCACAAGTGAACCAAAGTTAAAACACTGAAACCATAATTCTGCGTGCGCAAAACCGGCTTTCGCCAGCCGTGCTTTATGAACAGAGACGCTGTCTGTTAGCATCACATTTTCCAACATGCTACGCTTCTGGCTGATCTCCAGTTCGCTGTAACCGTTAGCGCGTTTAAAGTCGTGGTGCATATCGAACAGTAATTCGCCGGTGGTAGCATCATCGAAACTGAATTTTTCAGACAGCACCAGAGCACCGCCCGGAGCTAATCCCTGGTAAATTTTTTCTAACAGTTGCAGACGCTCTGCTGGAGCGAGGAACTGCAAGGTAAAGTTAAGCACTACCAGTGAGGCGTTACTGATCGCCACGTCACGGATATCAGCCTCAATGACCTGTACCGGCGTCTCTGCACGAAAAGCATCGATATGGCGACGACAGCGTTCGACCATGGCGGGTGAGTTGTCCACGGCAATAATTTCACAACCGGGGTGCTGAATATTGCGTCGTACCGACAGCGTCGCCGCGCCTAACGAGCAACCGAGATCATAGACCCGGCTTCCAGGGCTGACAAAGCGTCCGGCTAGCATACCGATCATCGAAATGATGTTGGAGTAGCCTGGCACCGAGCGTTGGATCATATCAGGGAAGACTTCGGCAACCCGTTCATCAAAAGTCCAGTCACCTAATTTTTCAATGGGTGCTGAGAAAAGCGTATCACGGTCAGACATCACAGAATCCGCTGAAACCTTAAAAGCGGTATTCTCGCAGAATCCGTCGCTGGCTGCACCTCTGATCGCTGTTTTAAGCGGATTGAGATGCCGAAGCCGGTAGGTTATTGCTCAAAATAGACTTTCCTGCTGCGGCCATTCCGGCAGACCAGCGAACCTTTGACTTAAGGGCTGCAACTTTGGCCACAGTTGGTGTAACAGCGGAAACACTTCTCCCATGTCCGGGGTATGAATAAATAGAAATGGCTGATGTTCCGCCTGCCATTTCAGCAATTTCGGTATCCAGTCATTAAACAGGGAGACAGAGTCGGCGGTCTCTTCACTGCCGATAAAGCGGATCATGGGTTGCTCGGCGGTACAGAGAGCATGAACCGGGAGTCGCGGCTTTTTGCCTTTGGCGTCTAGTGCCGCGGTGCTGGTCGACGCTGAGGCATGCACAGCACGGCTATCGAGGATCACTCGATTTACGCCGCGATCCGCCAGTCCACGATTGAGGATCCGCTCTGCTTCACCACGGGCAAAAAAGTCTGGATGACGTACTTCGACGCCGTAATGAAAGCAGTCTGGTAACTGATCCAAAAAGGCCCACAGCTGCGGTAACTGCTGCGGGGCGAAACGGGCCGGTAATTGCAGCCAGTATTCACCGATGCGCTCACTGAGCGGATCCAGACGACGGAAAAAGTCGCTAGTCAGCTGCTGACAATCGAGGAGTGATGCGTTATGGCTGATGGTCGCCGGAAACTTAAAGCAAAAGCGAAAATCGTCATCGGTCATCGCCCGCCATCGCAACACGGTTTCCGGGTCCGGCAGCGCATAGAGGGTGGTATTGCCCTCCACACAGTCGAAATGACGGGCATAGTCTTCAAGGTTATGCAGCCCAGCCCGTTTCCAGCCGGGATGTTGCCATTGTGGCAAGCCAATTCGCAATGTCACAGGGTCTCCTTATAAAAGTCGTCAGCCGGATTTCACACGTTTGCCAAGACTGAGTTCGGCGCTGTACTGAGATGAAAAGAGGAAGAAAAGCAGTTACTGAAGCCGGCAGAATAACCTGAAACGGCGTCATCAGACACGTAATTGTCACTGAGTGGCGAGGAAAGCAGCGGTTTCTCAGGGCTCTACTTATACAGCGGCGGTTTTTCCAGTATAATATGCCCCATTTTGCAGCCGGTGATAGCCGGTGAATTTCCGGCCCGATAACAGACCGCTGCGGCACGGTCAAAAAAGGATAGCGTAATGCGTACAGAATATTGCGGACAGCTCAACCTGTCTCATGTCGGACAGAAAGTTACTCTAAGCGGATGGGTTAACCGTCGCCGAGACCTTGGCAGCCTGATTTTTATCGATATGCGTGATCGCGAAGGTATCGTCCAAGTGTTCTTTGACCCAGATTATGCACAGGCATTTGATTTGGCCTCAGAGTTACGTAATGAATTCTGTATTACCCTGGAAGGGGTGGTACGTGCCCGTGACGAGCGCAATAAAAATTCAGACATGGCGACCGGCGAAGTGGAAGTGCTGGCCACCGGCCTGACCATTATTAACCGCTCTGAGCCGTTACCTCTTGACTCTAACCACGTCAATTCAGAAGAAGCGCGCCTAAAGTACCGTTATCTGGACCTGCGTCGCCCAGAAATGGCTCAACGCTTTAAAACCCGTGCCCGTGTCAGCAGTTTTGTTCGACGTTTTATGGATGACAATGGTTTCCTAGATATCGAAACGCCGATGCTGACTAAGGCAACGCCAGAAGGCGCCCGCGATTACCTGGTGCCAAGCCGGGTGCATAAGGGCGAATTTTATGCCCTGCCGCAGTCCCCGCAACTGTTTAAACAGTTGCTGATGATCTCTGGCTTTGATCGCTACTACCAGATCGTCAAATGTTTCCGTGACGAAGATTTACGTGCTGACCGTCAGCCAGAATTTACTCAAATCGACGTGGAAACCTCCTTTATGACAGCACCACAGGTGCGTGAAATGATGGAGCGGATGATCCGTGAGCTGTGGCAGGATATCGTGAATGTCGATCTGGGTGACTTCCCACAGATGACTTACGCCGAAGCGATGCGCCGTTACGGTTCGGATAAACCAGACTTGCGTAACCCGATGGAATTGGTGGATGTAGCGGATCTGTTGAAAGCGGTGGAGTTTGCAGTCTTCGCTAGCCCTGCCAATGACCCTAAAGGACGTGTGGCCGCGTTACGCGTGCCGGGCGGTGCACAGCTTACCCGTAAACAAATTGATGAATACACCCGTTTTGTCGGCAATTACGGCGCCAAGGGACTGGCATGGATGAAGGTTAACCAGCGTGATGCGATCCCTGAAGGGGTACAGAGTCCGGTGGCGAAATTCCTCAGTGCTGACATTATTGAACAGATCCTGGTCCGTACCGGTGCCGTCGACGGTGACCTGATCTTCTTTGGCGCGGATAAAGCCACTGTCGTCGCAGATGCTATCGGGGCTCTGCGTCTGAAAACAGGTCGCGACCTGGGGATCACCGATGTTAATGCCTGGGCACCGTTGTGGGTGGTAGATTTCCCAATGTTTGAAGAGGACGGCGAAGGACATCTGGCGGCGATGCACCATCCGTTTACCGCTCCGCGTGATCTGACGCCGCAGGCGCTGATGGATGCCCCGGCAGAGGCGATTGCTAATGCTTACGATATGGTGATCAACGGCTATGAAGTAGGCGGGGGCTCGGTACGTATTCATAACGGCCAAATGCAGCAGGCAGTGTTTACGTTGCTGGGTATTGATGAACAGCAGCAGCAGGAAAAATTTGGCTTCCTGTTGGATGCCCTTAAATACGGTGCACCGCCGCATGCAGGTCTGGCTTTTGGACTGGATCGCTTGACCATGCTATTAACTGGCACTGATAACATCCGTGATGTCATTGCCTTCCCGAAAACTACGGCAGCAGCGTGTCTGTTGACCGATGCACCAGGTGAAGCTAATCCAGATGCCCTTGACGAGTTGGCACTGCAGGTCGTCAAAAAAGAGAAGAAACCAACGGAAGCGGCTGATCACTGATGACCGTTTTCAAGCACCCGGTCTCGGTATTGGTGATCATTTATGCGCAAAATACCGGCAGGGTGCTGATGCTGCAGCGGCGTGATGATGCAGAGTTCTGGCAGTCGGTGACCGGAAGCTTGGAACCAGGAGAAGCACCCTGTGATGCGGCTCGGCGCGAAGTGGCTGAAGAAACCGGCATCGATATTGTCGACTCGGGTCTGATGCTGGTGGATTGCCAGCACAGTATCCACTTTGAAATTTTTGCACAGTACCGGCATCGTTATGCCCCGGATGTCAGCCATAACCAGGAACACTGGTTTATGCTGCCATTACCGGAAGAATGGCCGGTGCAGCTCACAGAGCATACCGCTGGACAGTGGCTGTCGGCCACTGAGGCCGCTGCGCTGACAAAATCTTGGAGCAATCGTGAAGCGATTGAGCGCCTTATTGCGGTCTGAGCAGCAGACATTGATTTTCCGGCACTCCCATTGGAGTGCCCTGTACCCGATTATCTAATTAGCAGATAGTGAGAGAGTTAATATGGCTGGACACAGTAAATGGGCTAACACCAAACACCGTAAAGCAGCACAGGATGCAAAACGCGGTAAAATCTTTACCAAGATCATTCGTGAGCTGGTGACCGCAGCGAAATTAGGCGGTGCCGATCCATATTCTAACCCACGTTTACGTGCGGCTATGGATAAAGCCTTATCCAATAACATGACCCGGGACACCATGGATCGTGCCATTGCCCGTGGTGCCGGTGGTGAAGATAATGCCAACATGGAAACCATTATCTATGAAGGATACGGCCCAGGTGGCAGCGCGATTATGGTTGAGTGTCTGAGTGATAACCGTAACCGTACCGTTTCCGAAGTCCGTCACGCCTTCACTAAAACCGGCGGAAACCTCGGGACTGACGGTTCGGTAGCCTATCTGTTCAGCCGCAAAGGTATTATCTCCTATGCCCCAGGTCAGGATGAAGATGTCTTAATGGAAGCAGCACTGGAAGCCGGCGCAGAAGACGTGGTCAGCTACGATGATGGCGCGATTGACGTGTTCACCGCTTGGGAAGAACTGGGTAAAGTGCGCGATGCGCTAGAAGCTGCCGGCCTGAAAGGGGACGAAGCGGAAGTCACCATGATCCCATCGACCAAAGCAGAAATGGATGCCGAAACCGCACCAAAACTGATGCGTCTGGTCGACATGCTGGAAGATTGCGATGATGTGCAGGAAGTTTACCATAACGGTGAAATCTCTGACGAAGTCGCAGCTAGCCTGTAACCGGCATCTGCTGTCGCAGTGGATTGAGAGAACATATGGCGATTATTCTGGGGATTGATCCGGGGTCAAGAATTACCGGTTACGGTGTGATCCGCCAGACCGGCAGGCAGTTAACCTATTTGGGCAGTGGCTGTATTCGCACCAATACCCCTGAACTACCGGAACGGTTGCGTCTGATCTATGCCGGGGTGAGCGAAATCATTACCCAATTTTCGCCGGATTACTTTGCCATTGAACAGGTATTCATGGCGAAAAATGCCGACTCTGCTCTGAAACTTGGACAAGCGAGAGGGGCCGCCATCGTGGCCGCCGTCAATTTAGCGCTGCCGGTATTTGAGTATGCTGCCAGACAGGTTAAACAGACGGTCACCGGTACCGGGGCAGCGGAAAAGTCACAGGTTCAGCATATGGTGCGTAATCTGTTAAAACTGCCGTCCAATCCGCAGGCGGACGCTGCCGATGCGTTGGCGATTGCCATCACGCATTGCCATATCAGCCAGAACAGCGTGCGGGTCAGTGACAAATCATTACTGCTTGCTCGTGGGCGATTACGCTAACAGGCTGGGTTAAACCAGAGGGGCTGGATATTCATCCAGCCTTTTTTGTGTTATAACCCTCAGAATCAACGTAAACAAAAAGGATAGAGACAGTGATTGGTCGTCTGCGGGGTCTAATACTGGAAAAACAGCCACCACTGGTGTTAATTGAAGCAGGCGGAGTGGGCTATGAAGTCCATATGCCAATGACCTGTTTTTATGAGCTACCAGAACAAAATCAGGAAGCAGCCATCTTTACCCACTTTGTGGTTAGGGAAGATGCGCAACTGCTGTATGGTTTCAACAATAAGCAGGAACGGACGCTGTTCCGTGAATTGATCAAAGTTAACGGTGTGGGTCCTAAACTGGCGCTGGCTATCCTTTCCGGTATGTCTGCACAGCAGTTTGTCCAAGCGGTTGAGCATCAGGAAATCGGCGCATTGGTGAAGTTACCGGGTGTGGGTAAGAAAACCGCTGAGCGATTGGTGGTTGAAATGAAAGACCGCTTTAAAGGACTGCACGGCGATCTGTTCTCCGGCGAGACATCGTTTGAACTTTCCGCGCCATCTTCCGCGCCTGCACAGAGCAATGATGCCGAATCGGAAGCGGTAGCGGCACTGGTGGCGCTGGGCTATAAGCCTCAGGAGGCCAGCCGTATGATCAGTAAAGTCGGCCACCCGGGGGCTGACTGCGAAACCTTAATCCGTGAAGCACTGCGTGCTGCAATTTAGAGGCCTGTATGATTGAAGCTGACCGTCTGATCTCCGCTGCGCCGCAAACCGAAGAAGAGACTTTAGATCGTGCCATCCGGCCGAAATTACTTGATGAGTATGTCGGACAGCCGCAGGTGCGCGAGCAGATGGAAATCTTCATTAAAGCGGCCAAAATGCGTAATGATGCCCTCGATCATCTGCTGATCTTCGGCCCGCCGGGGTTAGGGAAGACCACCTTGGCCAATATCGTTGCCAATGAGATGGGCGTCAATCTACGGACTACCTCTGGTCCCGTGCTGGAGAAAGCGGGCGATTTAGCGGCGATGCTGACCAACCTTGAGCCCCATGATGTGCTGTTTATCGATGAAATTCATCGACTCTCCCCGGTGGTCGAAGAGGTACTCTATCCGGCGATGGAAGACTATCAGCTGGATATTATGATCGGTGAAGGGCCGGCGGCGCGTTCGATTAAAATCGATCTGCCACCGTTTACCCTGATCGGTGCCACAACCCGAGCGGGCTCACTGACCTCACCGTTGCGTGACCGTTTCGGCATTGTTCAGCGTCTGGAGTTCTATCAGGTTAAGGATTTACAACACATTATCTCGCGAAGCGCCGCTTGTCTGGGACTGCCTTTGAGTGACGAAGGTGCACTGGAGATTGCTCGCCGTGCCCGGGGCACGCCGCGTATCGCCAACCGTCTATTACGTCGTGTTCGTGATTATGCTGAGGTAAAAGCCGCCGGTGAGATGAGTGGCGGTGTAACCGGCAGCGCACTGGACATGCTGGATGTCGACAGTGAAGGCTTTGATTTTATGGACCGCAAATTACTGCTGGCTATCATTGATAAATTTACCGGCGGACCGGTGGGCTTGGATAACCTCGCGGCAGCAATCGGGGAAGAGCGAGAAACCATCGAGGATGTGATTGAACCCTACCTGATCCAGCAGGGCTTTATTCAGCGTACTCCACGGGGTAGGATGGCGACACAGCACGCCTATCGCCACTTTAATATCGTCCGCGACCCAGACTAAACGCCGGTATCACCCGACGGTTTTCTTCAGCAGACTGAATACAAATAGTAGTCCACTGCACAGCACTACTGACGGCCCGGCGGGGGTATCGTAAAGGGCCGAAAAGGCCATACCGCCGGTTACCGACAGCATGCCACACACCACCGCCCCAAACGCCATCTGCTCGGGTGAACGGGCAAAACGCCGTGCGGTGGCCGCTGGGATAATCAGCAGCGACGTGATGATCAATGCGCCGACAAACTTCATCGCTACCCCAATAGTCAGTGCGGTCACCAGCATCAGCAATAGACGGCTACGGGGCAGGTTGACGCCTTCAACTTGTGCCAGGTCAGGGCTTAAAGTCATCAATAATAATGATCGCCACTGCCAACCGAGGAGCGCGACTACCACGGCGACACCGCCACCAATCAGCCACAGGTCTTGGGGCACTACCGACAAGAGATCACCGAAAAGGTAAGCCATTAGATCGACTCGTACCCCTGACATGAGGCTGACCACGACCAGCCCCAGTGATAAGGCCGTGTGCGCCATAATTCCCAGCAGGGTATCGACAGCCAAAGGTTGGCGATATTCGATGAGCACCAGCAACACGGCCAACAGCAGTGTGATCGCAATTACCGCGTAGTAAGGGTTGATATTTAGCAGTAAACCAAAGGCGACGCCCAGCAGTGAGGCATGGGCCAGCGTATCGCCGAAATAGGACATCCGCCGCCATACGACAAAAGAACCCAGCGGACCCGCCGCCAAGGTCAGCATCATTCCGCCCAGCCAACCGGGTAACAGTAATTCGAGCATCGGCTTATTTCCCTTTTGTCAGAACAATACGGCCGCGTAGATCATGGCGGTGGTTATGTTGGTGCCGGTAAATGCCTAGTTGTTGTGCGCCACGGGTGCCGAACATCGCCACAAACTCCGGATGCTGTGAGACCACCTCAGGTTTACCGGAGCAGCAGATATGCTGGTTTAGGCATAACACTTCATCAGTACGGGCCATCACCAGATGCAGGTCATGCGAGACCATCAGCACCGCACAGCCGGTTTGTTGGCGGATCTGATTGATCAAGTCATACAGGGCAACTTGGCCATTAACGTCGACACCTTGGGTCGGTTCATCAAGCACCAGTAACTGCGGGTCACCCAACAGTGCCCGTGCCAGCAGCACTCTCTGCATCTCTCCACCGGATAAATTCTGCAGGGTAGCATTTTCCAGCCCTAACGCATTGACCTGCTGTAGACAGGAGTGGACCGCCGCCGGAGTGGCCTGCGGTGACAATGTCATAAAACGACCTACAGTCAGGGGAAGCGCCGGGTCGATATGCAGTTTTTGCGGCACGTAGCCGATACGTAGGTTGTTGGCACGCACACAGGTACCCGAAGAGGGTTTTAGTAATCCAAGGATCACCCTGACCAGCGTTGATTTTCCGGCGCCGTTAGGGCCGAGTAACGTCAGAATACGGCCCGGTTGCAGTGTCAGGGAGATGCCGCTTAGCACATGGCGCTGATCGAAGGTGACAGAGATATCCGTCAAGGTGACGAGCATGGTCATAGTATTTACATTTTGTCACAAAGGGTATTATGTTATAATATCACAATTACTGACAATTACACTGAAGATTGACTCACTATGTTACATTTCAAGGCTAAGACACTGATCCCCCTTTTTGTAGCAGGCAGTAGTCTGCTGTTTGCTGCCACTGCTCACAGTGCAGTGGTAACCTCGATTAGGCCTCTGGGGTTTATTGCATCAGCGATTGCCAGTGGTGTTACGCCGGTTGAGGTGATCCTACCGGATGGGGCGTCAGAGCATGACTATGCGTTACGACCCTCCGATATCAAGCGGATTAAAAACGGTGACTTAGTGGTGTGGGTTGGACCACAGATGGAAGCGTTTATGGATAAAGCCGTGGCGACATTGCCTGAGGAAAATCGCCTTGAATTGGCAGCATTACCTTCGGTCCAGGCACTGTTGCAAAAGGGGGAACATGAACACGCAGAGGATCTGGGTCACGAGCACTCTCACAGCCATGATGATCACCCACAGGCAACGGAGAACTCTGATGTTCATCACTCACATGGGCAATATAATATGCACCTGTGGATGTCATTACCTATTGCAAAAGCCTCTGCGATCGCAATTCATAACAAGCTGGTGGAACTTATGCCCACCAGTAGAGACAAATTGGATGCTAACTTGGCACTATTCAGTGCTGAACTGGATCAGGCAGATCAACAGATCCGCAATCGGCTAGCACCGATGTCCCACAAAGGGTATTTCGTCTTCCATGACGCATACGGCTATTTTGAACACCATTACGGGTTATCGCCGCTGGGCTATTTTACCGTAAACCCGGAAATCCAGCCTGGTGCAGTGCGGTTACATCAGATCAGAACACAATTGGTTGAGCAAAAAGCGGTGTGCGTTTTTGCTGAGCCACAATTCAGGCCAGCCGTCATTGATGCTGTGACCCGGGGAACCGGAGTGCGTATTGGAACACTGGACCCACTGGGGATAGGCATCAGCCTGACTCAAGACAGTTACATCAGATTTTTAACGCAACTGTCCGGCCAGTACACAAGCTGCCTGGAAGGAGCATAAAAGGAAAATAAATAAGTGCAGCAGATAGCCCGCTCTGTCGCTCTGGCAATGAATACCTTGCCGCGGCCCCACCGCATTATACTGGGGTCGCTGACAGTAATTACGCTCGCGGTTGCCGTCTGGCGACCGCCGTTTTATCACCATAGCGAAGATTCCGACGTCATCGTCAGAACCATCGAAACCGATGCAGAAAACCTGCGAACATTATTGCCGGAAGCCAGTGAACCTGTGGACCAAACCACTTCTTCTCCAGAAGAAGAATCCCCATCGGAAGAGACCGACAGCAGTGATGTTGCAGATACCCGTGATTACACGGTATCGTCTGGTGATACACTGAGCAGCGTCCTTAACCAATTTGGTGTTGATCTCAATGATATCAATGCATTGGTTGCCAGTGATAAAGATTTACGTACCTTAAATGTCGGCCAGACCCTGAGTTGGACCCTAACCCCAGACGGCGATTTGCAGTCACTCAGTTGGAGCCTGTCCCGGCGCGAGAGCCGTGACTACCAGCGCACGGATCAAGGAACCTTCACTATGACACCTTCCATCCAGAAGGGGGTCTGGCAGGATACTGTTCTACGTGGAACGGTGCAGGGTAGCTTTGCCGTGAGTGCCGTGCAGGCTGGCCTGAGTCGTACTGAAGCCAGTACGGTGACCAAAGCGCTACAGTGGCAGATGGATTTTCGAAAGCTACGCAGTGGTGACAAGTTCAGCGTGCTACTCTCTCGGGAAAAGCTAGACGGTAAAGCCATGCAGAGTCAGCTACTGGCAGTCCGGTTACAATCGGGTGGCAAGGATTATTACGCGTTTCGTGCCGAAGACGGCAAGTATTACGACCGCAGTGGCTCAGGGTTGTCCCGTGGCTTTATGCGCTTTCCGACGGTGAAACAATATCGGGTTTCCTCAGGGTTTAATCCGCGTCGACTTAACCCAGTTACCGGCAGAGTTGCACCCCACCGCGGAGTAGACTTTGCTGTGCCAGTTGGTACGCCGGTACTGGCAGTAGGTGACGGTGAAGTCGAAGTGGCAAAAAGGAGTGGCGCGGCGGGTAACTACGTGGCATTGCGTCATGGACGTCAATATATGACCCGTTATATGCACCTTAGTCGTCTGCTGGTGAAGCCTGGGCAGAAAGTGAAGCGCGGCGATCGTATTGCGTTATCAGGGAACACCGGCCGCTCAACCGGCCCTCATCTGCATTATGAAATCTGGATCAATAACCAAGCGGTGAATCCATTAACCGCACGATTACCTGATATTGAAGGACTGAGTGGTAAGGATCGTAAGGATTATCTGGCGCAGGTTAAAGACTGGCAGAAACAGCTGACGTTATAAGGGCATAGCTCACCCAACGTGAACACTCCATAGCAAAGCCGGTGTATTTTTACTCGGCTTTTTTCAATTGTGCAGATGAATATTGCAAATTATCCCCTCAGCACTATCATAACCGGTTCATTACAGAGGTTAGTGCATGAAGAATGAGAAAAAAAGCGCTGCAGAGTTTATTCCGCA
>Ga0157364_1001392_pt1 | contig 20427 bp, 17 predicted proteins | sample AttsexASBM2_FD_111476 | JGI IMG/M metagenome (GOLD analysis project Ga0157364, IMG submission 111476) | Fungus gardens microbial communities from leaf cutter ant in Ribeirão Preto, State of São Paulo, Brazil - Atta sexdens ASBM2 | ecosystem: Host-associated > Fungi > Mycelium > Unclassified ...
GCAGCATGACAATGCTCGACCCCATGTTGCGAAAGTGGTCAAGACATACTTAGAAACGTTGAAATGGGAAGTCCTACCCCACCCGCCGTATTCTCCAGACGTTGCTCCCTCTGACTATCACTTATTTCGATCAATGGCACACGGCCTGGCTGACTAGCACTTCCGATCTTATGAAGAAGTAAAAAATTGGATCGATTCGTGTATAATCTCAAAAGATGACCAGTTTTTTCGACGCGGGATTCGTACGCTACCCGAAAGATGGGAGAAAGTAGTGGCCAGCGATGGACAATACTTTGAATCATATTATACATAAATGTATAACCAGTTTTTTACAATAAAGCCTCGAATTGCGGAAAAAAACGGCGGAAGCAAAGTTGTACACCTAATATATGGGTATCCTTATCTCGTCGCTATGTTTAAATGTCATTGTTGTGTATTTGTGACGCTGTCACCTTGTCTAGAAGGCTCGTACGGCAAGGCGTGTAATAACAACAACTCTCTTTGTTGTAATGATTCGAACCTTTATTATTGAGTCGAATTTAAGATGTATTCAAAGCGAGCAGCAAGCGAAGTGGATTCTCGAATATTTTTGATCGCCGTCATCCCTCAGGCAAAAATTATATTCCCTGTCTGTTTCGCAATATCCCAAACAAGGGGATATATCGATTGTGTTCTACAGGAATCTCCTAAATGCCATATAAAAGGATTTTTTGTAATATTAAAATTTTTTTATTAAAAACATTTTGCTTAAAAAAATTGTTCGATTTGTTCGAATTTTGGTAACGAATCCTATGTATTATATATTATATATTCACATAAAAATACAAGAATAACAATAAATTACATTAATAAAAAATATAAAAAATGTAAAAATGTATACGCACGCACGCACGCACGCACATTACAATACAATGGTATCCGTCAATGCTCCTATGGCAACGTCTCCGTCGAGTCCGGTACGACTCCGGTATCGTTTATCATATAGTTTGTCATATGGACTTAAAGGGACTTTCGGATACCGTGTACATTTTATGTAATTTAGATTGTATACACGATTGACGGCAAGTCATTTCAATCTCTTCGTTCAAACAACGGATATAATCATTGAACGTTATCTTTCAGGCTACGACGTTACTCTTTACATTTTCCATCTTTTTAGTTCTTCTTGCCGTCCACTCTCACCGCATCCATCTTCGCTGAGTCTAATGAATACTGAATATATTATAGCACCGTTGTTTTCATCTTTCATCAGGCCAGGTTTTTTTATTTGCGAGAGTCATACCATACATGTTGTTCGCGGGATAATCACTCATGTTAAAGCTATCGATATCGCGTTTCATCGCATCGTACATGTCGTCGCATTCTATATGGTAAATCAAGCTGTGTCGGTGTACATAATTTTGAACATGTTGCGATAAATCGGTGACATGTACTCGTGGTGAAATTTGTACAGATTTTCGATGTCGAATATGCACATACCTACATAAATCGGTTTGTTGAACTGTACGAGTTTGCGCAGTTCGACGCCGATCAAATTTTCCGCAAAGTTGCTACGACTGTGAAATTTCGGTTTCGCGATCATTGCCTCCGCGCCGTACCGCGCGCTACCGTCGGTCCCATTTTATTACTAATTTTATATCGACGTGATTCTAAACATTTTTCAGTTTTACCGAATGCGTTGTTCATTAATTTGTATAAACTTTTTTCGAAATTGTTTTTCGAGCGCATTCTAAACTGTGTATTAAATTCAATGCACTCGCGAAGCAAGGCGAAGCTAATTGTAATATTCAATGGATCTTTGTTACGCGAAGATCATGACGAGTACATTGCTGCAAGTTTCGGTAGTAGATGACGTAACACTGCTTATTGTATATACAGCGTCGCTGTTTATTTCTCTTGCCGAGCGGCTTAATGCCTCGCGCATTGGATAAAAAGGCAGATCAGTGTGTTGATCGTGCAGATGTGTGGATATTCGAGATCGACCTCGAGAATGTAACCAGTGAGCGAATCCGGAGCAATCGCGCTCACATCAAAGTTTGCAGCGTCTCTGATCTATCGACATTCGGCGTATTGCAATGGTTGACATATCGCTCACTCATATAAATTGTTAATATCGTAGTATATCAATACGATGACAGTTTCGATGAGTCATATGAAAGCATGTACTTGTTATTAGCTTGCACGTACCGGAACATTGACTGAGACCACCACGTATACCGCGCTCGATAAACGTGACCACATCAATGTCAGTGAGCAACTCAAATCTTATGCGCATATGTTTTAACATTGCGTCCCACGTGAAACCAGGTAATATGTAATGCGCGAGATCGAGACTGTAACTTGCAAACACAACTATTGCGGAAATTTTTGAAAATAAAATCGGCCAATAACAAGACATCGGTTTTCAAGTACCGATTACTATACTCACCGAGCGTTCGAATAAAGAATCATTTCCGGACATTCGGGGCGTGAGCGTAATCGCTCTCGGATATGGTATCGCCTATCAGCGAGTTATAAAATAATTCGCGAGGTGGCAAGCATCGTTCATTCAATTTTTCGACGCAGTCAACGACGTACTCAAACGAATAAGCACCTTTTCGTATGAGAAGATCGAAATCCTCCGCGCTGAATTTGCACAATTCGGAATATATAATTTTTAATTTATCTTCATCGAGATATGATGCCAATTTACTGAGACTTAGAAATGAATCGATAAATCGTAATTTGACGCAATTTCGAGATTCTTTTTCGATCGTATCTCGAGCATGTAAACGAAATATTTTTGCTTCGTTATAGGAAGGAGGTCTATGTATCCATCATATGTAACAATTTTTTTAATTATAAAATGCGCGTAGCCGATAAATTGTGAAATACAATTGGAATATAAAACGAATTTTTATAATTTAAGTTAATTCGAATGCGCTGGACCACGATATCTACCAGTGAGATGACAATGATCGCGGACTCGCGTCCGGCGCGAACGGTTTCTCGCAGATGTGCGTCGCGCTACGGTACGCTTTCCATTGCTGTTTAGACAATGTGCTTTCATGGGCACGTTGGCGATATTTTTCACGCGATGCATCAAATCGTGAGTTGTCGCGCGAATCACGCTGTCTTCATCACGACGGAAATGATACGACGATAACGCGTTGTCATACGCGCATCGTACTTAGTAGCCTAAACGTAGCTAAACGTTTCGTGCCGCGTATAACGATACGTCTTCCTTGTCGGATTCTGTCTTTCATAGGACGCATTCCAGATCGGCGTATACGATAGCACTCGTTTCTGGTTGTTATAGTTATTCCGAATTCGAGCCATTTGTTATCCTCACTCGGCAATCGAATAGCACAGTCGTTCATTTTACCACAATCTTCGCTGTGAATTTCCAACTTTGCGCTCGAGCTAAAGTAAGACATCTGCAAATAATAGAGGAATCATTTTTTTATCTCTTTTTACTGTTTTTTAAATATTGTTTTTCAACTTTTCTTATTATACTTGCCAATCGCAAAAATATTTCCTGTTCTTTTTATCAGTAATTTGTGCTATTGGGAGGAGAGCCATTTTGTGATGTGTGCAATCGGTATGTGCGCTATCGGGATGTGTACCATCAAAACGTGTGCGATCGGGAAGAGAGTCATTTTGTAACGTGTGCTATCGGGATGTGCGCTATTAGGATGCGTTCTTTTGGGAAGAGGGCCACTTTGTGATATGTGCTATCAGGATTTACGTCATCGTGATTTGCGCTATTGGGACATGTGTTGTCGGGAAGGGAACCATTTTATGTTATATGCTATCGTGATTTGCGCTATTGGAATGTGCACTATTAAGACGTGTGTTATTGGGAAGAGGGCATTTTGTGATGTGTGCTATCGGGAAGATATACGCTTTTTTCACAATGTGCGCTATCAAGATGTGCGATATCGTTACATGTGCTCGATATGATTGCTATCGGGATGTGCGGTATCAGGACGTGTGCTATCGACGAAGAAGGCCATTATATGACTTGTGCTGTCGAAATGAGCGTTATCGGGACATGTGCAATCGGAAAGAGATCCATTTTATGATGTTTTCTATTGGGAAGAGAGCCATTTCGTGATGTGCGCTATCGGGATGTGCACTATCGGGATGTGCGCTATCGGGATGTGCGCTATCGGGATTTATGCTATCGGGACGTATGCTATTGAGAAGAGGGCAATTTTGAGATGTGTGATAACAGGATATGCGCTATCGGGATGTGCGTTATCGTGACATGTGCTATCACGAAGAAGGCTATTATGTGATTTGTGCTATCGGGAAGGGGACCATTTTGTAATGTGTGCTATCGAGATATACCCTATCGGGACGTGTGCTATTGGGAAGAGGCCCATTTTGTGATGTGTGCTATCAGAATGTGCGATATCGACGTGTTTGTTATCGGGACGAGGGCTATTTTATGTTATTGGGAGTACAAATTAGTTCGGTCCGTTTTTTTGTTCATTTATTTCAAAACAAAAAAAAATGAATGAACAGATCAATTAAAGTATTGTTCATCGCTGCCTATTATTTTTTCCCATCTCTCAGGCAATTTTCGAACTCCATCTTGAAAAAATGACTCGTCTTTGGAGGCGATCCAATTTTGAAGCTAATTTTCGATTTCTGCGAAAGAAGTGAATCGGTGACTTGCTGCATCTTTCGGAACAATCAGTAATCAGAAGGAGCAATGTTCGGAGAATACGGCGGATACGATAAAACATCCCATTTGAGCGTTTCCAAATATTTTTTTACGACTTTAGCGACATAAGGCCGAGCGTTGTCATGAAGAAGAATAATTTTATCATTGCTCGTATTCCGGCCGTTTTTCTCGCAATGCACGGCTCAAACGAATCAATTGTAGCCGATCGCTCGTAATGGAATCGCCAGGTTCAATTCAGGTTCAACTCATAGTAAACAAAACCTTTTTGGTCCCACCAGATACAGAGCATGATCTTCGAACCATGTTCGGCCGTGATGTTGATGTTGAGGTCGGTGGCAACTATTGACCGGGCTTAGCGTAGTATTTTTTCTTCTTAGGATTATCGTAGAATATCCACTTCTCATCTCCAGTCATAATCCGCAAAATATCCAGTCATAATGCAAAAAACCTTTTCTCTGTTGTCTTTGAATCAGCTGTTCGCAAGTGAAAAATCGCCTTTCAACGTCTCTCGGTTTCAATTCATAAGGCACCCAATTTTCTTGTTTTTGAATCATTCTCATGGCTCTCAATCAGAAACGGCTTGTTGAGTTACCCCCAATGATTCTGCAAGCTCCTCTTGCGTTTGACTCTGATCTTCTTCGAGTAATGCCTCTAATTCTTTGTCTTCAAATTTTTTTGGCTGTTCAGAGCGAGGCTTGTCTTCAACGCTGAAATCTCCATGAGAAACGTCGAAATTATTCCCTACATGATTTATCAGTTGGAGCAGTGTCACCATAAACTTCGGCAAGCATTCGATGGGCTTCAGCCACACTTTTCTTCCAATTAAAGCAGAAAATCAAAATGCTCCCGCAAATGCTGCTTGGTTAACACAAAATTCGATATTTCAAACACAGTAAAAATCAAGGTTTTTGTATGAAACTCAAAGCGAAACTGAATATTATGAGCATGTTTAACCTCTCTGAAACCGCGAAAATCAGCTGTCACTATGAATCATTCACAATAGCTGGAGCTATCTTTAGGGAAAACGGACCGAACTAATTTGTATTCCCAATATGTGCTATCGAGATGTTCGCTATCGGGATGTGCGCTAACAGGAACAGATACGCGCTGTGTTAACGGAGAATGAGGCATTTTACGATATGCTCTATCGGAAAAATGCACTTTTCGTTTTGTTCACTATCAGGACGTACGCTATCGGGAATTCTATTAAATTTCGCGTGCGCTATCAAGATGTTCGTTATAGCACTGTATGCTAACAGAATCCTTCCGTCTTTTAACATAAACGTTATCTAGTGTAACGTGACCGCGGTTGCGTACTGTAAAAGTACTGCACACACGATACACAAATTTTTACCGAACATGCCGTCAGAATATATGATGTCGGATAAACCCACGCAGATCATTTACTTATCGATTATCGCATGGAGCATTACGAGTCTAACGATAAGCGTCATCAATAAGAACAATTGCTTGATTTTTACGGAGAGAAGATCATCATCAGATTGCAGACAGCGATATCTCGATCATGATTCATATTGAACGGAATAGAGCGCACGCAGTGATAACGAATTCTTTATAAAGCCGGTGACATCGCTGCTCGATAACATTCATTTAGCTCCATCAATAAGAAGAAGCTCAGCGCGTCGAACGTTAAATTTTTACAATTTTTTGGATTCACGCAACTTTTGAGATGATTGATTTCTTGAATATTATCATTGAGCCGATCTTTGACAATCGTCAAAATTAAGATTCACACGGATAATCCGTTCGCCAACACAACGTTACAGTACAGCGACGAGATAAGAATGTTTACAGCAACAGAATTTGTACGTTGCGAAAATTTTCTTTACGTCGAAGAAAGATGGTGAAAAAGAAAAACAATCAAAGAGACTTGCGTGGCGTTCATGTTTGATGAAATTCGATTTTAATTCAACGGTATGGAAATTGACCGCAATAGGAAGCATACTCAAGAATTGTCGATGACGTACGATATGATAAAGCTTTGATGGTGGTGAACGCTGGATAGGACTTTAGATCCGACACGGAGGAAGGACACTTTAATATTTCCGTGTCGCTCACCATGCTGTTGGGCTTTTGCAAGTATTACAAACGCCTGATCGTCAAAGCTTGCCACGAATTGATTTTGATACGAGCGCGTAACGATTACAATTGCTTGGTGGGAAATCCTATGACGAAAGTTATTGAAGTTATTTAAGTTATTAAAAGTTATTGAGTTATTTAAAGTACAGTTGCCTCACATTGCTTCAAACGATATCAATAAATTATCAATGCTGCGAGCATTGGAAAGCGGTCGTTATCTGAGCATAAATTTTCTCTTGTGAGATCTGTAACGAGTATCCTCTGTTACAGAATATGACGAAGCATTCATGTGCTGTCAAAATGGCGACTCAGCTTGAGAAGCTGCAATACGTTATCTTTAATCTGCAAATCAGTCGAAAGAATATCATGTCACGAGATGTTAGCGTGTTCGATGACTGTAATTTGAATAACGTTAAATTTATTTAACGCGCGTTTTCGTAGAGCCTATTATGAAATCGACTGCTTCGAAATGGTACTCAACGTGCTCTCATTTACCGAGAAAGTCTTTTGTGATCATTGATTATTCACCACAAAACGAATTTATCAAGAATCACTGTAAATATACGCATAGAATTTTACTTCAAGGAGAATATGTCCGCAAATATAACAGTCCATGTTTCATCATATGATCGTATGACTCAGTATAATCCATTGACCAATGTAGTGCGCGAGATCATTTAAATTACAATGTCAACATGTATTTAGAACTTTAAAGAGAGAGAAAAACTGGAGTGAGGTGCAGTCTCGAAAAATTGCTCATAGCCGATTTATGGATCTGCAAAGGAGGATTCATCGTTAACAATCAAATAAATTTATCGTGAAGGAAGTAACGGTGTTGAAACAGGGCTGATCTCACGCATTACATTTTTACGAATCCCGTACCATTTTTGACAAAATCTGCCAAGTCTTGTGCTTCCTGATTGATTGATATGAATTGCGATGGGAGGACGGGAGGATCTCCAGCGAGAGGAAATATTTGACAAAGGCTGTATTTGAAGATGATGTTATACATCAAGGAATGCGAGAAATAAACGTGGAACTTGCTTCTGTACGATGAGAATGTATCTCCAGATCTTGGATGCAGTTTACAAAAACATGGAATCTTTGTGTAATTTAAATATTACTATTCGATGCAGACAACATGTTAAGTATTGCTTGTTACAAAATATATTGAAAATATATAACTGGTAGTTGCAAAAGAATTTTTTAAATAAAAATACGTTAACGTATTTATTATGTATATCTTTTCCCTTCCTTTGTAATACATATATGAACGTATGTATGAACGAATGTATGTATAAACATGTGATTTTAGCAGTTTTGATTTCGATGACGCATCTGATAAGTTTCGAGAAAAGCTAGAGTATGCCACTGATGTTTCGATCGGTGATTTGACTTCCACGTGCAATATCCTTGATTTGAACTACCGGTGCCAAAAAGCAACGAAGAGTCATACAAGCGCTTATGAGCATTAAGTATATGAGAAAGTGACAGCATAATGATGATGTGATTGATCAGCGGATAAATGAAGAGGCTAATGTTGCCTCATTAGCGATCATTGATACCGACTCAGTGAACAGCGAACGAAGAGCAAGAAGAGATACTACGAAGATTTGGTTTAATTTTAAAAATGTTGAAGACACTCCGTCCATTTGATGGAAACGACTGTTACCCGATAGAAAAGTGGATTGCAGACTATAAAGATCTAGCAATTTTATTTAAGTAGAACGACATGCAGAAGTTGGTGTTCGGTCATAAATCTTAAAGGCATTGCCAAAACATTTGTGCATGGACTGAGTGGACGCTGTCTTGGGAAAAATTAAAAGATGCGTTAAAAGAAGAATTTAATCGCAGAGTAAGCAGCGCCGATGTATATCGAAGGTTAGCCAAAAGACGATTGAAGAAAGACAAAGGCTTGCAAGAATATTATTTAGTTATGAGAGAGCTTAGCTTCTCATGAAAATATCGACGTTGAATCGGTGATACAATACATTATTGATGAATCCGGGAAGGCAACAACAGGATATTATACGGAGCTCGAGATTACAGTGAGTTTAGAACTCGCCATACATTTGAAAAGATGCAGGAGCGGATATCTATCAACAATAAGGGTAGCCTGAAAGGCGCAATGGTAAGCAAAATGATCAAGGAAGATGCTAAATCTTCAAAGACGATAAGAAAACGACAGCAAACCGTTGTTACAATTGTGGCGAGAATGAACGTAGGTCAGAAATGTGCAAATTTAAGGACATGGATAAATGTTTCAAATGTAATATTTTCGAGCATGAATCTAAGAGTTGTTCAGATAAGAGTAGCTCTAACAGGTAACGGATGTTCTTGTTAAGTCTGTTAGCATAAGCCGAATGTATAAAGAGATTGTGATTGAAGGTAAAAATTTTAATATATTGTGAGATATAGGTAGTCATCTTTCCTTAATGCGCGAAGATGTTTTCAGGACAATTAATGCTGCAAAACTACAGGAATCGAAAGTACTTTTGACCGACATTGCTCAAGGTTGAGTTAAGATGCTCGGATATTTTCAGATGACGATCACAATAGATGATCTCCTTTTTTCATTAACGTTCCATGTGACGTAACGTTCCATCCTTTGCAAAACATTAATTGTCAATGTAATTTTAGGAACTGATTTTATTAGTCAAGCCGAAATAAAAATCGATCGAAATGAGATTAATATTAATAAGCCTAGTGCTTCGATTTTCCTTGCAAATATTGAATTGATACAGCCGGATAAGGAAGACGATGCGATCTATACTGCCGTAACGATTAATAAAGAGTCTAAAGACGTTGTAGAAAATATGTTGACATACCTAACAAAATTAAGACGACCGTCATTGAATTAAGAATTGCACTGAAGGAAACGCCTATCTATCAGAGTCCACGACGATTAGGATTAAAACAGAAAGGTATTGTCGAGAAACAGGTGAATGATTGGGTAAGTGAAAGAATTGTTGAACTTTGTTCGTCTGAATATGTGAGTCCCGTCATGATTGTTAAGAAAAAAAAACGATTCTCCCCGAGTATGTATCGATTACAGGAAAAATAAATAGATTAATGGTTAAAAATAAATATCCGCTTCCGATAATGGAGGATCAAATAGATCAATTAGCAGAAGCTCATATAGTACGATTATAAATTATATATAGATTAAGGATGGATTTTTTCATGTCGACGTAGAGAAAGCCGTAAGTATACTGCTTTTGTTACGGGCAGTATCACTTTTCGAAAGTACATTTTGATTTGTGCAATTCATCTGCTGTTTTTCAAAGGTTTATAAATCATATCTTTCCTCTTATTAACGAAGGAATCATATTGCTATATTTAGATGATTTGATTATAATTGCGACTGATATAGAAGAGGATATAAAACGTTTACATAGAGTTCTTCAAGTAGCAACGACTACGGTTTATAAGGCTACTGGTAGATATCAATAAAAATAAATATCAGCTGCTTCATTGAAGATAGAATACCTTGGATGTAATAGAGAGTAGAAAAGTTTATCCGCCTCCTGATAAAGTAAAAACTGCCTTTAATTTAGCCAGAGCTAAGCTCATTAAAAGAGTTTTCTTGGACTCTCCGATTATTTTCTCCGAAAATTTATCGAGTCTTACGCGATTAAAGCAAAGCCTCTTAGTGATATGTTTAAGAAAGAAAATTCATTCTAGTTTACCTAAAGAGAAAGAGTCTTTTGACCAATTGAAGTTAGATTTAAGTCGCGGTCCAGTTTTAAAAATATTTAACCCGAAAAGTGAAATCGAATTGCATACTGACGTGTAAAGACGATTTCGGAGCAATATTATTGCAAAAAAGCCCTGACAAATGGCATCCGATACATTATAAGTCATAAGACAACAGAGGTCGAATCCAGATATACGAGCTATAAACTCGAAATATTAATCGTAATAAAAGAGAAATTTCACTATCTCCTGGAAATACGTTTTAAGATTTTTACTGATTGTATAGCTTTTAAGCAAACAATAAATAAAACTAAATTGTCTGCTAAGATTACAAGATGAGCTTTGTTGATTGAAGAATTCGACATGACCGAGCAGGTTAGCTCTAGAATGAGACATGTTGATTTTCTTAGCCGATTATGGCGATTAGTGGAGATAGTATCCTAATTAGAATTAGAAATACTCAGAGAAATGATTCAGAACTACTATTATAGACATTCTGAAAGAGAAACCATATGATGATTACATTTTATATAATGATGTGTTGTATAAATATAAAGACAGTCAAGAGTTACTGGTGATACCGCGAGACAAAATGAAGTGAAAATCTAGATGACTCATAATAAAGCTCATTTCTCGATCAAGCGCACAAAGGAAGCTATTAAGCAGGAGTTTTACATACCAAAGCTCACGATAAAAATTGAAAATGCGAATTGCGTATTTATTAACAAGAAAACGGATAAACCCGAAGATTTTCTTAATCCATTGACGAAGGGTGATGCGCCATTGCTTAGATCATTTGAGAAATTGGAGATTTATTTGGCTGTATTCCACTAAATCTACGACGTCTAAAGTGATTGCTAAGTTACAGTTGCAGAGCTAAGTGTTTGGAAATCCGTCCTGCATTATTACTGATAGAGGTACCACATTTTCCTCCTTAGAGTTTGAGAATTATTAAAGAACAGGGAATTTAGCACGCAATGGTCACCACCTGTCTATCACGAGTGAACGGACAGGTAGAAAGAGTTAACCATACGATTATTCCAGTGTTAACGAAACTCTCAATGAGTGAGTCCCACGAAGTGGTACAAACATGTATCGACAGTCCAGCAAACGTTAAACTCTACCTTTCAAAGGAGTATAACTTCGTTTGAATTACTAATTGGAGTTAGAATGAAATTAAAAGATGATTTAACAGTTAAAAATGCACTTGAAAGAAAATTCCAATTCGAAAGTTACAATTCGAGCAGGGTGACCAATTGCGAACGCTAGCTAAGAATCAAATACTTAAAGTACAAAATGAATATCGCAGAACTTATAACTTAAGAAGATGCGAATCGACTAAATATGAGGTGAATGATCTGATTACTATTAAAAGAGTACAAATGGCCTCAGTAAGAAACTTTCGCGCTAAATACCTTGGTCCTTATAAAATTAAATGTTAAACTTAATAATTTTTACGACGTGAAACGTGAAGTGCCTGGCGAAGGTCCAATGAGAACAAGTACGTGCCGAATAAAACAGTGGTCTGTACTGTAACCATTCGAGGCGAATGCTTATTCAGGATGGCCGAGTTGTGAGAATATTGTACTACTGCCGTTCATATTTAATATTCGATATAAATGTTTGTATTGCGGGCCCTCGAGATAGGGATTTTTTCTAGTTTGCCCCATGACCCATTCGGTGTAGTGACGTGACAGCAGCATCTATGAGGGACGCGGTTGGCAGCGCGGTTGGTGTGAACAATCTTGTACTGACTCTCAAGTAGGAGACGTACAGCAAGTCATTGTACATTAACCTTTATAACATTTATATTAATAAATTCAGTTATTGTATCAACGAAGCGTTGTTCATTAACAATTACTTATTCCGACTGTACCATCATTCCTACAAACGTATGTATAAACGTACGTATGTACGTATAAACATATGTATAAATGTATGAACGTTCGTACGTATAAATACGTATGTGTGTATAACCGTATGTAAAAACGTATGTATGAACATATGTATAAATGTACGTATAAACGTACTTATAAACATATATATAAACTCGTGATAAAGATGATACGTAGAAAGACGTCATAAAATGTGTCGCAACGTTCGAAATTCTTGGAAAGAGGAGAAAGGCCTGCCTTCCCTCTTCGACTTCAGAAGTACTATCATATACGTCACAATTTACACGGATGTAATCAGTTTTGCAATACCCGTTTGCACGAACAGTTGAAAAAATGTATTTAGCCAAAGAGAGCAGCGCACGACATGAAGAAGGAATGTAACATGTAAATTTCAACGTTGTATACAAAAAAAAAGAAAATGTTTCTCAACATTATGTACATACAGCATGGAGCGCAGTGCGTTTATTGAGCAGACGTTACGACCTGACGAATACAAATTTTTGCAAACTGGAATCAATGGTCCACCGAATTATGTGGAGATCGCCCTGGGAGATCATCGCAGACACAAACTGTCGCTCGAAACGTCTCTACGAACAGCGATAGAATATTTACAAGACGCTTGGAAACAAATACAAAGACAATTCATAAGCGTTATTGGACAGCTAACGGCTAGAGTTTGAATGCTAAACAATGCTCACGTGACTGCGACGCGGAGATCAAAGGTGCCGACATGGAGTGTCCTTACTGTGGTAAATCTGAGATGCTAGCTAGCAGATGGCGAGCTTGATCACGTGATCTTCGAGCAAGAGTGCCAAGAGTTAATTCTGAACGATACAGAGTTGTAAACTGTGCTTAAGATTAGATTATAAAATAAAATTATTTATTTTTATGAAATAAATAAAAAGATACCCTATTAATTGAAAATTTCTTTTGCCTTACTAAAAACTGACCATAGTCTTATACTAAAAATAAATCGTTATCATGAATATAACAGTCTCATACGCAAGTTTTCTTAAAAGAAAATATTACAAAATAAATTGCAAAATAAATTTCGGCAATTTGAAATTTATAAGTTATATCACTTGATTTATAATCATTAGAATTTTTAATATAGTTAGATTTTATTTCATTCTATATGTACAGCATAAGCTTTGATCTAAAAATTAATTAGCAAATTCTTTATTTTTCAAATACGTAATCACAAATAGAAAAAAAATTAAAAACTTACTTTCTTCGTTAAATATTGTACACAGTATATTCCATCAATTTTTATTTGATAACATTTGTTTGAGCGTTCATACACTCAAACATTATAACAGTTCAAATACACTATTTGTAAAATAAAGTATTAAAAGAACTGAATGTATGTGTTAACGAATCAGTTCATTATCAGTACATTATCATAAATATACAGATTATGAATATAATTAAGCGCAAAAATCTGTATTAGCTTTGCGAGCTCAGTCTTTTGAATCCGGAGTGGATTGAGCAACTCGATTGGCTCTACAAATGTTAATACCGAACGCAGATGAAATGACACATAGCAGAAAGATGCGAATGATTTTCGAGATAAAAGGCAAACGAATGCCTCTAATTTGCAATACCGAATGCACCTAGTAAATGTTAAGATTTATAATAAATAAGTGCATCTTTTCTGGGAACTGAAAGTATATCACAATCGGGTCATGAAGTGGATTTTAAGATGAATGAAGTCAAACATGCTTGGTGCAACAAGTATGCGTAATGAAATTGCGTAATGAATCACGATCAAAGGTAAAAATGTTAAAATGATAAAATAGAATATAATAATAATTATATGTGTTACAATAACATTTGCAAATATTAATAAGAAAAATTGTAAAGAAAATTATTTATAAATGTTGTTATTGTATTGTTAAGTTTACTATTTCATTGCATATTAGAAAGATCTTGTCATTTATGTTTTGATTCAGTATCAATATTTTTTTTTAATATTAATATTTTTTATTAAAATCAAACTCAGACATTAAGTATTATATTTAGTAATATTGTATCAGTGCAATAATTGCAAATCTTTATAAAGGATAATAGCTCTTAAAATTTATTATCATGTATAATATACAAAATATGTATTGATATATTATAATAAATTATCATGTTTATTAGTGACAGATATAGTTGAAGACTCACAAGAATTTGTAGCTTATTCACAACAAAGTTTACATGCGGTACGATGGGATACAATGACAACTGTTACGCCAAAATTTTCTTTTACCTAGTATTAAAACTGTAAGGAGGAGGGTAAAAAATTTTAAATTTAAGTGGAAATTTTAGTGGAATAAGTGAGAAAATTTCATTTTTAAAGATTAAATTTTTCAATTTAAAAACCAAACAGATAAACACATTGTGTGTTAGTGTTGGATGAAATGTTCATTACTTCGGGGAAATTTTACAACTATAATTCCAGTATTGAGTATGGACATGTCACTATGGGTGTATTCCTTTTTTACTGGCAGTGCAACCATTATGACGTCACAACAGTGCACTGCCGCAGCCGTTCCAAAAGTATTTAGGTCCTGCCAGCACTGTAACGTCGTAACGGCCTTGCAGTAGACTAGCAATAGTGTAAACAGATATGGATAAACGTATTAAGTTGTCAATAAATTTTGAACAAAAACAGCAGTTCTTCCAAAGAAGATGAACAAATTATGGGATTCCACCAATTCAAGCAGTTTGATCTCGTGTTAAAAACTATATGGACACAGTTAATGAATACACATTCAGATGTGGAATTTAAGAGTCATTTTCGGTAACATGAATGTATGTGCATCTTTTCTGCAGTTAAATTTAATGTATATATTTTTTTTGTTTCCTGAATCGAATATTTCAACGCGTTCTTTAAGCTTCTCTATCCTCCTTTAAGCGACGCCATATTACACTGTAACTGCCTTACCTCGAAAGCCGTAATAGTCGCAGTGGTATCATTTATGATGTCATTGAGGGAACTAGACTGTCGCAACGCGCTGTGAAATAATAGCGGAACAATTTTTCAGAGAAGGAACAAAAGAATACTGCAACTCATGCACTGTATTTTATGTTAAATGCTGGATTGGCTAGTAGATGGAAGCAGACAGTGACATATTATTTTACAGGAACGATCCCAGGAAATGTTTTGAAATTAATAATAATCGAAATTATTGTATTTCAAAGGTGGAAAATATTGGCCTCTTAGTTCAAGCTGTTATTTCAGATATGGGTACTAACAATCAGTCAATGTGGAAAAAATTCAGGATAAAAATATCGCGAATACAGATTAATCATTATTGCCAACATATTTGCGATGCGAATTGCAAATTATATTTTTGTTCGGATGATCCGCATGCATTGAAAAATATTGTTCGCGGTCTTCTGCTGAATAAAATGTTCAAACTACCGCAATACGTCGTGGATAAATAATAATCTGCCTATCTATGATGTTAGCTTCATGATGTTAGCATTCTTATTTGATTTATAAAAGAAGATGAAAATTGTGATATAAAATTAGCTCCAAAAATTAAGAAAGACTACGTAAAGAGAAATAAGTTCTATTTTCAAAAAAATGAAAATATCTTACGCTATGAGCATTATGAACTATCAAATTAGATCGGCATTGCGATTTTTATGTAATGATAATCTAAAAGATGAAGATCAAAGTACGTGATTTATTTCAGTTGTACGGCAATGATTTGATTTAATGACTAATCGAAAGTTATTATTGGTAAATTGATTATCTTTAAGTAAAAAATTGAAAAGTTTCAAGAAGTTATAGATTTTCTTAATGAAGTAATATTATATTCAAAGATTTATATAGGAGATAAAGGTCATTGGAAACTGTTTTAAAATGCTGTAATTTTATTCATTGAATTACAGTCATTTATTCATGTGACTGTAATTGATTTATCACAATATTTTATAAATGATTGTGATTTTCTATTTTTTTTAACATCATTTAACTCAAGATTGCTTAGAAAAATTATTTTCTACTATCAGAAGAAAAAACATAATTCTAAATGCTGTTTAATTTAAGAATAATTTAAAATTAATTAATATTTTTCAATTTACAAAAGATATTAAAAATAGTAGTTACTAAGAAGATAACCAAAAGTCTTTTAGAATTTTTATGTGTCATACAAAACCATACTTCAAGTACACATGATATAATCCAATCAGCAATTCGCACAGAGATTTAATCCGGATCTATAATAGGTATTTTAAATCTTAAACCATAAGAAATTGACCAACTACAGTCGAATGAGGAAAATAAGTAATTGTAATTCATCCATTTTTGTGATTTAAGGCTTAACAATCCATTGTAGATATCCATTATAGTAAAATTTGTCCACATCACGTTTTTCACCAATCAGCATTCGATATTAAAGCGCTGTTTCCCGTATGAGGATCCGGAAGCTTAGTTGTTTTCCATTTTCACACTAAAACTTAGGTAATTCTCATTTGTAACGTCATGAGTTGAATGTACGTTCCTTTTTCATTCTAACAATTCAATCGAGTTTTTGTCAACAATTTGCACAAGCTCGAGTATTTTAGTCTTGTTAACTCGCATTAAAAATGAGATCATAAACCTGTTAAAGAATAAATACATAGATCACAGTTGTTTTGTTTAAAAATTTTTTTTAAACATCAGATTAAACATGCTTTTTTTTAAAACAATTTAAAACAAATGTTTAAAACGTTATGTTTAAAAAATGTGTTTTTAATACTATTTAGTATTTATTATAGTAAAGAAGAAGGTGATACTTTAATTACATTTTACACGATAATGGTACATTTGGTTTACTTGGTTAATAATGAATATTTAAATTTAAAACTTGACAATTACATTCATTAAAATGTTGTTAAGTCGATTCTGGGCTCAAAATTACGAAATATTTATTACTTAGAACACTATTAATAAAAATGTGGTGACTGCGTAATGGTAAAGGAAACATGGATAGTAATGTAACCTTTCCTAAAAAATATTGGGAGTACAAATTAGTTCGGGCCGTTTCCCTAAAGATGGCTTCAGCTGTTGTGAATAGTTCATAATGATTGCTGATTTTGGCGGTTTCAGAGGTTAAACATCTGCTAATAATATTCAGTTTATATCGCTTTGAGTTTCATACAAAAACTTTGATTTTTACTGTATTTGAAATGTCGAATTTTGTGTTAACTAAGCAGCATTTGCGGGAGGTTTTGATTTTCTGCTTTAATTGGAAGAAAAGTGCGACTGAAGTCTATCGAATGCTTGTCGAAGTTTATGGTGACACTACTCCAAGTGATAAATCATGTAGGGAAGGATTTCGACGTTTCAAGAATGGAGCGTTGAAGAGCTTCGCTCTGGACAGCTAAAAAAATTCGAAGACAAAGAATTAGAGGCATTACTCGAAGAAGATCAGAGTGAAACGCAAGAGGAGCTTGCAGAATCATTGGAGTAACTCAACAAGCCGTTTTTGTACGATTGAGAGCCATGGGAATGATTTAAAAACAAAGAAATTGCCTTATGAACTAAAACCGAGAGACGTTGAAAGGCTATTTTTCACTTCCGAACAGTTGATTCGAAGACAACAGAGAAAAGGTTTTTTGCATCGGATTTTGACTGGAGATGAGAAGTGGATATTCTACGACAACCCTAAGAAGAAAAAATACTACGCTAAGCCCAGTCAATCGTTGCCACCGACCTCAACATCAACATCATGGCCGAACATTCATGGTTCGAAGATCATGCTCTGTATCTGGTGGGACCAAAAGGGTCTTGTTTACTATGAGCTGCTGAATTGAATCTGGCGATTCCATTACGAGCGATCGGCTACAATTGATTCGTTTGAACCGTGCATTGCGAGAAAAACGGCCGGAAGACGAGCAAAGACATAATAAAGTTATTCTTCTTCATGACAACGCTCGGCCTCATGTCGCTAAAGTCATAAAAAGATATTTGGAAACGCTCAAATGGGATGTTTTACCGCACCCGCTATATTCTCTGGACATTGCTCTTTCTGATTACTGGTTGTTCCGAAGGATGCAGCACGATTTGGCAAGTCACCGATTCAATTCTTTCGCAGAAATCGAAAATTGGATCGCCTCCAAAGATGAATCATTTTTTTGAGAATTCGAAAATTGCCTGAGAAATGGGAAAAAGTAGTAGACAGCGATAAACAATATTTTAATTGATCTGTTCATTCATTTTGTTTTGAAATAAATGCATTTTTGAACACAAAAAAACGGACTGAACTAATTTATACTCCCAATAGTTTTAAAAAGTTTTTGTTTAGAAAACAATAGTTTGGTTATAAAATTAACAAAAAAATAGAGTGTATTGCAGAATATATGCATGCATACTATATACAAATGTATATATACACATACACAGTATATACAATGTATATATACACACATAACACAGATAACTTTGTATGTGTACAGGGTGTTTGGAAAATAATAATAAATCTTTCGCATAGAGACAGATTGGACTAAACTGAGAAGAAAAGTCCTCTATTATTTTGCAATTTTCGCAATAATTAACAAGATATTAATTGCCAAAAATTGCCGAAAATTGATCTTCAATAATTTTTTATTCGAATACTACTACTCAATTTTACAGAAAAACTGCAAAAGACAAAAATTGTTAATTTTCTTCTTATAGAAATCTAAAAATTTTTTGATACCGTACTTTTTTATGTTGATAAAAATGAGAAAATGCAATACTAAAAAGTTTTGAAAAAATTCATTAAAAAAGATTTTTTAAACATGATTTTTTTCTAAAGCTGTTTAAAACATATATAAAACATTAAAAACATGTTTTAAACAAAAAAAAACTGAATGTTTTGTTTTTTAAAAAAAGAACACGATTTTTATCAATCCTGATGTAAGAGAAAATGCCAATGTGAGCCGATATCAGTTCTTCTCGTGTGTAATCTAATATATTATATATATTAAAAATATAATATAGACGTTTCAACCCTCGTATTAGCTCCTTTTCAGTGAATAAGACAAAATATAGAGTCAATCATGATGTTAATCAAATATATAAGTAAAACGCTCAAATATTGTTAAATCTATTGTCATTAATTAAAATCTTCAAATGTCGTCTCTTATATTTTACTGAATATATAAACAAAACGTGTTCAAAGTCACACTACAATAAAAGATTCATAATAGAATTAATAAATTAAAATACAATAAAAAAAAATTATTTTAATCATAATTATTAAAACTTACATATCAATATATTTAACGATGTCTGTTATAATGTGATGTGGATACAGAGAGAGAGATCGTTACAAAGAGAAAGTCAAATCGCGATAAGACATACAAGAGAATGAAGAGAACATCTAACGATTAAATTAAATATAAACATAAATTATTGGAAATAAATATATAAATATTAACTGATGATTTATTTAAAACAAGGAAACAATCTTTAGTGACTAGTCGCAATATAATGGACTCAATAATTCTGTATCATTTTGTAGGTTTAATCCATTTTTTGCTTATTAATAAATATTGCCTCAGAGATTAATCTCTTATTATAATTTTTTTTCTCTTTTCCAGAATCCTGTTCCAATCAAATCCATTGTTCCAATCAAATTCATCCCTGCTAAAAATTCCAAGCATGTCCGTATATGAATTTGAATTCAATAAACATTCTTATCAGAAAGAGTATATAATGAGATCATTTTCTGAACCATATTTTGATTTCTACAATATATCACATAGCGATCATTACATAAGAAGTCTAATAAAGGAATTCTTTTAGATATCCTATTTATGAGATCTCAAATTTGGATGTTACGATTAAAATGTTATGTTAAACCTGATATTAATTATAAATTAATTATATATCATTCAAAAGATATCTATTGAATGATATATAATTAATATCAAGTTTAACATAACATTTTGATATTATAAATGAGAGCTTCTATTTTACTATATCATAATGCGCATGAGTATAGTTCATATATATTAGGTGTACAAAAAAGTTCTGAGCTTTTTTTTGTAAAATTCAATCTTTATTCGTATGTAATCGTACGGAAATGGCTTGCTGCGTAA
>Ga0157364_1001393_pt1 | contig 20417 bp, 11 predicted proteins | sample AttsexASBM2_FD_111476 | JGI IMG/M metagenome (GOLD analysis project Ga0157364, IMG submission 111476) | Fungus gardens microbial communities from leaf cutter ant in Ribeirão Preto, State of São Paulo, Brazil - Atta sexdens ASBM2 | ecosystem: Host-associated > Fungi > Mycelium > Unclassified ...
GTGTGTGTGTGTGTGTGTGTGTGTGTGTGTGTGTGTGTGTGTGTGTGTGTGTGTGTGTGTGTGTGTGTGTGTGCATACCTACCCTCCGGAAAGGCAGGAGAAGAGACGATCAACACGGGAGGAGAGAGTAGACGACGCGACGAGAATTCCGGAAGGATACAAACGATGAGCGACTCGACGTCTATGTCGCTCTGAACTTAATAGTTGGTCCTAGATAGACGATAAGAATCGTTTCGATTCAAACGACGAGACAGCGTATATATACCTATGTTTACGTGTAATGGATTATACAATTAAAGTTAATAACGTTGCCAGCTGTCGCGTAAATTAATATTGAAATAGGATAGAAATGAGATATTATGACGTTTTAACGGGTATAAATGCGCCGGGGAAAATCGAGTCGTCGCATGCAGTCTGTGAACTGATATACGGGCAACACCAGCGTGAATGCGCCAATTAGAGTATCGAAGGATTCCACTGCTACCGCCGAAACTCCGGAGATTCCTGAAGGACCTCGACGAAGGTATTTGTCCAACGTCGTGCTTGCGGTGCTCGTTCGAGTAACGATTCGATTCGAGACTACGGCTTCGAATTTGCATCTCTCGCGCTGTATTGTCCATCGCGCCTGTTTACACATTTGACCCGGATTGTCAAGCTAAAGTTCGTATTCTCTCTATTTAGACACAATCGAACTTGATTAAGGATGTTGAAATTAACTTCGGTCCGATACGTATCAAACACGGCTCACCAAGCACGACAAGGTAGGGAAAACCCATGATCGCGATCCTATTGATCTTCGAACGTTACGTTGAGTTTCCCGGCACAATATGTATCTCTCTATTAGAGACCAAGAGAGGATTTTTTGTTTACAGCATATTTATATAATTAAAAATTACAATTAATTCATTTGCGTGATTTAAATCAACGTATCACCTTCTGTTACTATACACAGAAAAATCATTCTATTGTTAAGAAAAGTAATTACTCAAATTTATTTTCTTTTTTCAAAACGGTTGTATTATATTTAACAAAAAACATTTTCTTGAATATGTTAAAATATACTTATAATACAAATTTAAAAAACTCATTATTATGTACTCAAAACAAGAATTATTTTCGTTTGAAAAATATTATATAAAATCGGAGAAATGACTTTATAAGAAATTAAATCGAATCTGTTTTAATTTGACAATCTTGATTGAAATATTAAACTTACTAAAATTCAGAATATATTTTAAATAAATTCAATGCTTGTGAATTTACGATAAATTTGCGGATATATATATATATATAAAATTTTGAAATACTTGAAACAAGTAATTATTACTTGCGTATAGTATGTATTTTTCTGTGTGTATTGATATAAGCTGAAACTTGATTCTTCACTTTCATTTTTCGCTCGTCGATGATTTGAAAATTACTACCGAAGAGATTAAAAAGTATTCATCTCAATTGTAATTTTTGAAGCACGTCAAAATCAAAAATACACGATTTCTGATAATCTTCCAATAAACAGACTATTTATTAACGAGAAGAGAGAGCATCATTCTCTTTACCATTGCACATTCACAAAATCTCGCGGGTTGGGGTCGATTCGATATATCCCGAAATGCGAAATCCGCAACGACTCGCCGGTATGGGCAGTCCATTTGGCCGGCGTGATTTTCTCCGCGGTGGTCGCGTCGTACCGTACGCTGCCTAAACGAACGACGCGACGGTGTGCGGCGCGACACCAGTTTTTTTTCGCATTATAAATTCTCTGCTCCGGACAGCCGCCCCGCATCGCCAGTTTTCCGCGCTTTTGCCGACGACACGCGGATGGCCGCGTGCTCACACACACACACACATACACACGCGCGCGCGCGCGCGCATACGCAGCACGTCACGCTGGCCGCGCATCTACATGAAGAGTGTGAGACGCATGGCGAGTCGCGTGATTCGCACGTGAACTCAAATTCACGTTGGCTACATTGAATTCGCAGATATTCAGAAGAGGAGGAGGAAGAAGAGGAAGAGGAGGAAGTGGCAGCGGATGCGGAGAAGGATGAACGGGAAGAGGCGCGGGCGGGGGTGGGCGATGGCAGGCATCGGCACGGCGGATTCCGATTGAAGTCAATACTTTTTCAGCAGTCCAAACCCCCCCTTTCACAGGCGCGGTCGCGAGCACGCACGCACGCACGCACATATCTTCGTTAATAATATACGCGGAAATCTGATTATTTTTCTGCTTCCCCGTTTTAATTCTGAACGATTTTTTCGTTTCTCCTCGCCCCGCGCCACCTCGCCTCAGCGCTCTCTCACCCCGCTTTCGTTGCACGCTCGGTCGTGTGCGGTTCGATGTTTTTGCGCGGGGTAAGGTCCGATTGGTCAGCGTCCGCTCGCCAGTGGGGTGGGAAATGAAAGGTCGGCCGTTCTCGAACGTGTATGCACGTACGTAGCACGCGTAGTCGTGATGGAACGTGGGTTTCCCTGGAGAGAAAAAGAGACGGACAGACGAGAGAGAGAAAGAGAGAGAAAGGAAGAGAGGGAGAGGGAGAAAGAGAGAGTACACGAAGCAGAAGAGAAACGATAAGCGAGTGAGAGGTAAAGACAACCAATGTGTGAACGATACTCACTGAGGTAAGACTAGAACAACACTAATCGACATGGTGAACGCGAACTCCTTGGTTCAGCTCGTGTCCTTAAGGCATTGCCAGTTTCTGGTTGTGCAATCGTTCTTTCCTCCCCCCCCTCCCTCTCTTCCCTCTTCATGCGCCGATCGGACTTTCACTTCGACTTGGTGAATTGTCTCGAGTTACACATGGGGTTTACCCTATTCGCAATTCTTCTCTATAGCTTCTTTTAATTCTTTGTAAATAAAGCAATCTATGATAATATGTACTTTGTGAGTACTTTGAGACGTAAAGTTTCAAGCCTTAAAAAATTGACCAATCATAGTTGAATGTGAGGAAAATAATCGATTGTGATTTCAATTTCTTTTCATGATTATTTAATAATCTTTAATAATAATCTTCACAATTATGAGGTCAATTTCTTACGACTTAAGCTTAAGTTTTAACCTTAAAATCTCATTGTAGACGTAACTCAAATTACTTTTTGCAATGTCTAATTTATTCTTGCCAACAACTTACCTTTCTAAGAGTGTCATTTGAAGGATGATGCAAGACGTAATAAATATTTCGTGAGTACAAAACGTGAAAAAAGAATTGTTGAAACGTATTCCGAATCTCATTAGATATCTGAAATACTTAGGTACGGAGATATCCGAGGTCGCTTTATTTTTCATTATATTTTCATCGCGGTTATATTACTGCCGGCACTGCGTGTTACGCGGCGCAAACTATAACGCGACATACCATCGACCGCTTTGACATATTCCTCCCCATTTCGTTCCAACTTTTTCCGCTTATCGCGCTTTGCCGTTCGGGCCCGCGTTTTTAATACTCTAAAATCAGAAATTAATGGAATAATTTTAATTCGCCGCCCTAATGGGCTGTCCGTCCGGTTCTCTTTACCAGCATCGAAAACGCCGCATAGCGCACACTTGCATCGCCGGCTGTGTAAGAGTGGCACACACGCGTCGCGTCGCATCGCGTTGCCGTTAGCCGAGGGCGGAAAGATCGCGGGCGGGAGTGGACGGATAGACGGCGATGGCTTTTTTCGACGGACAATAAAATTAATTTCGTTCGATTCCGATTAACTTCGTTTGTAATCACGCGAAAAATAAACACGCATGAGAGAAGATAATTCTGCCGTAGTCGTTCCGCCACCCATCTCACCGCCCTGTTCTATCCTTCGGTCCTTCGTCCTTCCCAGGGCGCGAGCAATCGCGTTTCCCTTTCCATTTGTCCAGTCGCCTGCCTGTCCATCCGTTCGTCCATCCGTACGGTGGCAAACGTACGGTGACCGCGCGCTCTCTTTCCATCCAATAGATATACAAGTCGCGTCAAAAGTCGCGACAGTTTCATTTCAAACAAATTCGATATCGATTTTTAGTTACCATCATACTCTTTTCCAATTCTAAGCGCTTAAACTTTTGATACTTGAATTGATTCTTAAATACGAGTATGATCAACCTTTTCAAGATTAATTTTCGTGACATATCAGCGATATACCTATATATATATTAAGAGAAAATCCACATAAAAGTGATACTTTGAAGATCTTTTAATCTGTTTTGTATTCTTAAAACTTGAATTGACAAACTTGGATGGATTGCATTAATATGCAATTAGATCTTCCGAGAAAAAGTATGTAATTCGTGATACACCCTGTATATTTCCTACATCCGGACCGCGAGCGAACCGAAACGTACCGCATAAAAAGCGACGAGAAAGAGAGAAAGAGCGAAATAGAATAGGTGGCAGGGGGTGGGACAGAGGGAGAACGAAGTTAAAAAAAAAAGGAAAAGCAGACGCGGATGAACTATTAAAAGGCACGTTCGACCGGACGCCATGGCCGGGGGTTTTCATTAAAATTCTTTCGATCTTTTAACATTTCCAATCGGTGTTTGTCGGAATATCGAGTTCTCGCGCGTCCTGGTAAAAATGTAAACGACCGCGTCTGCCGTAACGCGGGCTCGACAACGGCCGAGCTAATAAGCGTCTCTCGCGTGGATGACATTTTCAAGTGTCACGATATCGGAACCGTCAGATGTTTATGAAGTTTCAAAACTTTCTAGCAAGAGTTTCTTTAACATCGTACGCTTCGAAAAGGGACGTTTACTTATATTGTATTGTAAAGGAAATGATTTCAATTTGTTCAAAGTGCTGTTTCTGTAGAAATAATATAAAAGTATAAATAAATAATAATATAATATTTTTTGGAAAATTTTTATGCAACATGTAGATTGTACGAGCTGGATTTATTAAGTCGTAAATTATTAATAATTCATGGTATGCAGTAATTAATCATATATAACGAAGAAGGAAAACGTTGCTACTGCGAGTAGATGATCCGTAGCGTCAACGATGAGCAAATTATCATTTTCGATGGGTTACGCGAGCCAGTGAACGATGACCCGAAACAGTCATCGAGAAAGTGATGAACTCGAATTCCACCCTGATTACCAGCGCGCGCTCCATTAACTCGAATTTCGTGCGAACCAATCGACCGTACTAGTCATCGTTGTTGTAACCCTTTCAAATAGCAAGTCCTTCCTACAATTACCGATTTGCGTGCACGTGCTTCTATTAGCGTAACGATTTAACGCAAAGCATATTTTACAATTTATCCACATTGCAGATATATTACTCTCACTATATAGCAAACATCGAAATGTACAAAATCGACAAAATCCAAGTGCCAAATATATTACGTGAAACGATATAAGCAACACAATTTCGCGTCCACTGCATTTTGTCGCGTATCATGATTTCATTTTGAATGCTTTACATTTCTGCCGACCGCAATCATCATTTCACGTCCAACAAAAGCAAATTTAAGGATTTTTATTAGTTATTTAAGATTTATTGAAGAACTTGCTTATTACTTTGATTATCCTTCCGAAAAGTCATAGTAATTATAAAATGTACGCAACAATTTTCACTTTTGTCCTTATCTATTTAATGGTAGATTAAATGTCCATTTAATAGTGTTTCCTGATTATCCTTTAAACGCATTACATATTCAATCAATGATGATTGTTGGGTTTAAAGTTCATAAACACGCACTAATTAACTTTGGCACGTGTTACTCCATTTAACCTAAATCGCTAGAACGTCATGTATAAATCATTAAGCATTAAGCGCACTAATTACATCTGTTTCTAAGCAGCTACATTAACGAACCGTGCTGAGTTCGTTCGGTCTCGCCGCTCTGAGAAGATAGAACGAATTTAGTACGCGGCGTTACTCCGTTGGCTCTTAACGATTCTTGAAACGAATCAAATAGGTCAAAACGAGTGATATCTAATATTGCGAGCGTTCGCCTCAGAAGATCGTGGCTTTACTTAAATCGGGTTAAAATCGGTCAGCGGCACGATTATGGATCTAAAATAAATCTAGGTAAGAATACCTGCAGTGGGAGAAGGGAATGTCATGTAAAGTAGATTGAATTTTATCGCCGTGGCAAGCATCATATTTTGAGACACCGATGCCGTGCATCCTCACATTCATGCACATCGCGGTGCACCGCGATGCACCGTGGGAGGAAAGGGAGATGGTGATGCAGGAGTTAAACGAGTCCGTGTTTTTTTCCTACGACAGCGTGTTTCGCGAGCTCAGTTGGAGCCGCTTCTTTCCGTGGAGCGACGCCGCCGTGCGGTGAATCATTATTTATTTTTGTGTTTCACGCTGTCAAGTGGCGGTGAGAGAAACGAACGAGGGAGCGGCGGTATATACGGAAAGGGTAGGGGAAAAAGGGCGCGAGAGAGCGGGCGAAAGTCGGTGGGAAGAGGATGCTTCGGCGAGCGCCGCGCGCTCGAGTAATTATTACGGATTTTCCGGATCTAATTCTCCGGACGGTAACACGACACAATTCACTCACGCAGATTGCGCACGAGAGGATGTAAATTCCTGTCAGTCGGACGGTCCATTTCATCTCCTCTTTTTCGCCGGAGCTCCTAACCGACACCGAGGTCGGAGCTGGACGATTATTCGGTTTTCCACTTTCTCCTCGCCTGTTCTTCGCCCTCCCCCCTCCTCCCCCCCCCCTCTTTTCCACGCTCGTTTCGCGCCCTCGTGCCTTCATCCGACGCTTCGTGGCTTTTAACCATGATTTTACATATCTCGCGTGTGTTTTCCGAAAACGAAACGATAGTTTCGAATTTGAACTGTGCGATTACAGATTTATTAGTATTGACGGTTAAATCACGAGAGAGAGAAAAAAATTTAGATATCTCGGCAATAATAAATATGTCCATGGATCTAAAAAAAAAAATTCACACGATTTCTCTAACAGTGAAATTAACGAAAGCTTGTTAAAAGTGTATTTCTGTAAATGTACATCAAGTTACACATCTATTAATATCAAACTGAATTATTATATGAGATATAAAGTAAAATGCAATTTACGAGTGCCATCTCGTTCAAATTATTCGTTTCCCAATTTACATGCTTTAACATCGGTTCCAAAATATCCACTTAAGAAAGTAGATCCATATTCAAGGCTGTCTATTTTTATCTGGTACAGGCAATCGGACATCGACACATAAACGTATACGAGGGATCGTTAGTATGCCATAAGGTACTAATCGTCCACAAAAAAAAATGTCGTGATGTTAGTCGATCGATTTTATCTCCCCTCATCATGCAACCCCTTAAAATGCATGTTAAAACTACACATGCTGACCATGTGGTACAATTACACGAATGCTCTCATTCCTATCTGGAAATTTTCCCGCTTAGCGCTCGACTAAATCAGATGACGTTACCTGTTCTGAGAAAGAGACGCGAGGGCCATAATATACCATTCGCACTATGTATTTCGCGCGCGATTATTCGCATGTTGCCTAATTAAACGTTCGCCGCACTGCTCCGAATATCATGTTCAACCGGCTAGATCTAGATATTCCTCAACGAGCATGCGTGCGTCAACGCATATAAGCGTGAGTGAGGCGATACGATTGTGTGCGGATGGTCATTAAGGATGCCAAGGGCCACTAATCGTCATCAGAGACGTATTCACCGGCAAACGGCGTCGTGTACAGAAAATAAAATTGCCTCCCCACGCGCGCCTCGGTCAATGGACATAATGATTATTTTCTCTGGTATAATGAGCCCAGTCGCTACCACCGCACCGTTGTGTCTACGCGGTGGAAAGATAATAAAAGATTCAGGTCAATAGCGGTGTAATGAGGTATCTGGAATCCATCAAGGATTCATACGGTGAACATACATAATAAAGACCGCACTGGTTAACGTATAGGTACGTAGCGCGAAATGCAATTTGCGAGGAGAGCGTGTGGGTGTACGTGCGTACGTGTTTGTTGTGTATGGTCGTCGCGCACGTTGCCGCTGCCGCTGGTACGATCGCGAAATGCGTATCAGCGGCTTCACTTAGGATTGTCTGTTGCCAGCGAACCGTTATTTGTACATGAGGTAGAATGTATCTTTGTTACTGTCTATGTATATTGCGGCAAGGTTGCAAGGATAAAACTCGAGTTATCATAAACAGCATGGGAAAGGAATTATTTATTGCAGCGGAGAGCATTCTCACAAAAGCCGGATAACATCAATGGCGATAATGTCAACTAACGTAATTTACTCGCGTAACGCCATGGCCGCAAATTGAATCGCTTGGACTAACCGCATCGAAATAAATGGCGAGGTCGCAATTTAATAAGGACCAGTCACCATCTTCCGGTGATTAATTCTTGCTAAAAAGTTTTCAGCAACTTTACAGACTCCTTTCTCATGGATCTTAACTTCTCGGAGTCATTCTTGCCAACCGCCAACCCCCCTCGTCCACTGGCGAAGTAAACTTTTAATCCTCTGCTCCCTGAAGAACTTTCTACCCCTGTAAAACAGTCAGCAACGACACCATTTTCATATTTGACGCATCGACACCTGATATCCTTAATTTCTAACTATTTTATTATTTAGCGCTCTTCTCTTATTTATATAGGTTTTTTTATAATACCGAATCGATCATTTTAATTTAACCGGTTTTCTCAATCTTAAGGTAGAATCCTTATTCTTTATTACATCTCAATCTTTACTGAATAAGTCTGACAGCCCTTTCGTCTACAATCTGGATCTTTCTTGACACAAGCAAAACTTTATTCTTAAATTTTTCCAAAATAAAAGAGAATAGAATCCAATTTCCCTAAAATATCTCATTAAAAAGCTATTTGATAGTGCAATAAAGATGTTGAAAAATAATTCGAAATTTTTTCACATTTTTTAAAAAGATTAAAACAGCAAAAAAAATTGAGTTGGACAGAAGGAATAAAAATATGATTATAGATGGAGGTTAAAGATAATGAAAAAATTATTTAAAAAATGAATTACAACAAAATGAAACGCATATTTATTTCCTCTTGGATATTTAGTCGATTAACACGTAAACTTGGTTACATTTTGGCCGGCATGAAGTTCTGTATCTGCAAATCGTCCTCAAAGGAGTGCCTCGTTAGCTTAGAGGGCGAACGCGAAAGTGGGCGTATATTGAAACCAGTTGCCAACAACTTGGATAATTATAACGATAATTGCGACATATATTATGCTAATACTGCGCGCCCGTTTCGGTATCCGTTCTGTCTTTATTTCCGAAGTTCCGCAAAAGAAATACGGTCGAAACTTTCTAAACAGCCACTCGGCATGCAACGATCGATTCCCTCCCTTATACACGCGCGAGGTACCACGTGGGTGTGAGAACGGCTGATAATTAATAAACACCAGTCCGAATGTGCACGTTAGCGATGGAATTATCTAAAGGACTACTTAGAGATTTAAACATTTATTCGGAGACCAACAATCGTTCTACATCGACACACCTCTCTCACGGAATATATACCTTGCATCAAGAAAAAATCCAAGCGACGACATGCGCGCTTTTGTTTAAACATTTAAATGTTACACACGGAACAGTTCCAAATGAAAACGCATCGAATAAAAAACGACGAGAGTAAACCGGTTTGCACAGGGCCTTCCGATATTTTTTTCGGCGGGATACAAGTTATTACGCGACGCTTGGCACAGCCCCGCTTGAAATCCCCGATGCCATTAAAATAGAAATGGGAAACCCGGCCCTCCCAATTCCAGCATAATATTGTGATTACGATATGCACAGACGCTTTACACACACACACACACACACACACACACACACACACACACACACACACACACACACACACACACACACACACACACACACACACACACACATATATATACACATATATAGGTACGCGTGTACACCCGCGCGAGAACTTCAGACCGGAATGCCCCTTGTCCAGTATACATCCAATATCAGAATCGGCCCTTCGCGTTTCCCATGCATTTATTCCTGTATAAGCAATCCCGCCTGCACGTCATTATATTTTTGGTATCTAATATATATTTTAACCGCAAGATTGTAGCATTTCATCTCGATCGACGACGCCTCTAATGAGATTTATGCGTATACTATAATATAATTCTCGAGGCAATATTTGAATTTTTAATTGTAATATGTTACATATCTGTTAGAATTAAAAGGTAAAATATATCACGTCGATAACACATGTGACGATCAACATGCGATTTTAATAAACGGATTAAGTAGCCGAGGGCACATATATTAATTCGTGACGCTACACCATTTGCTTGCATAAGTTCTGACATCTGTACGAACAAAAATAGCATTGTTCAAATACATTATCGATTTACGGCAAGTTTTATATCGGACGTGAAAATATGTCTCGGAGTGGCGCGTAGCCTGCATATTTGCTGCTGCTAGAGAGTTGCGCTTCATGCTCGCTGTGTATTTATTTCTGCTCGAGTTAGTCTGTCGTTATTTTTCCAACGCCTAATGTATGTTTCAGCAACACGTATTCGTCTGCTCATCCCTTTAAATTTCATAGTATGTATCTCCTAAATTTTTTGCATCTCTAACAGATGTAATCATAAGTCATTTCTCTCGTAATATTCACTTTTTTTATTCACATTTTTCGTCCGCGATTTTACTCAATTTGCAGATCTCTCCACTTTACGAAAGTTAAAAATCGGCTGCGCGAAAAAGAAAGACAAAAGATTGTTACTTATATTGATGTCAATTCCATTTTTACTGCACTTTATATAAAAATTACTAGAATTATTCATTTTTCTTTTCGTTTCCTTCATTCGCGGTTTCAAAAATCCCCGGAATTCCAGAGAGTAGCGTAAAAGAGAGAAAGGGGAAGAGAGAGAGAGAGAGAGAGAGAGAGGGAGAGAGAGAGAGAGAGAGAGAGACAAGCTACTACACGGAATACAAAACAAAACTATCGCTTACGCGCGCAGCATCACCATAAATCCCAAGTGTATGGCTACGTAGGTCGTATTCGCGCGTGAGATAGTGCTCGGAGTGGAGAATGTATCAAAATCAGGCGCGAGGTTGCTTTATGGACGGGAACGCTCGTAAATACGCACTTCTGGTACTCCTGCTCGACTACGGAACGGCCGAGACTCCGGAGAAACTGCCTGGATACGTTAGGCGATAGAGAAAGGGCTACGAAATAGCTTCTACGGGATGCTAATAAAAGATAGAACTGGCTAGATAAACTCACGCAGGCGATATCGCTTCTCGCTAACGCTATTGTTCTGGACATCGTCATCTTCTGATCGATGTCGACGGTGAGAAACAATTGATTACACGAAACACTGGAGAGTTTAGGATTTTCAAGATCAATTTGAATTTTTTATTTTAGCCTGATTGCAGCAGCTGGTTCACGTTAATCTCAATTAATTTTTAATTTCCAATAATAGAATAATTAAATAATTTTCTTTATACGTTTATATTATGTGTATTTAGCTTTATATTCTAAATAATATAAAAAGAGATGATAAAACATAAATCAGAATTAGTTAATGCAGATTTTTGGTGCAATTCAGCCAGAACCGTTGCGATCGTATCGTAACTTTCGTTTAAGCGAGGCATGGCGGAAATAATTCCATTATGGCATTACGCAGGAAAAAAAGCATGTATTGTGTCCCGTATCTGTCTTGAAATTGCCGGCGGGGAAAATCCAGCCTCGGGAATACATTTTTAACATTAATACAAATTTTTATTATTTTTTTATCTTGGCAAAAAAAATCCCTTTTATCGGAAAGTAATTACATACTGCATAATATATAAATGTATCTAAACCAGTAGCCCTTGTTTCCGTGTGTTCCGATGAAAAATTTGCGCTCCGTGTTTAAAAATTAATATGAAATTTTTTATTACTTTTTATCTCGGCAAAAAAATCTCTTTTATTGCAATATAAAATAATTACGTATTTTATAAAAAAAATTTCACGTAAAAAAGGATATGTTACGATCCAATTCGAAAATGAAAAAATTGATCGTATATTAAATATTGTCCGGTCGATTGGCACGAGTTCGCTGCGTGAAGAGCGAGTCCGTATTGATGAAAGCCCCTTCTAATGCCAGTAATAATGTGCTAAAAAGTAGGTGCACTTTACTTAGAAAAAATGTCTTGACAATCCCAAGGCGTTAAACGAACACGCGAGAACGAGCGGAACACTTAAACGTCAACGGTTAACAGATACGAACCTTCGACGAGCGTTTCGCACGCATCGCGAATGTAGTGCACGCGTTTTACACGCACGCTCTCCGCAAAAGCGGAGTAGATTGACATTTTCAATCGCTCACGAACCGTTATTAAAACGTCATGTACACGGACGAGCGGCCGTCGCTTGACGGGAAAATTTGACTTACTGGATCTCGGCTGTCCCCCCGATTGCCTGGCCTGCCTTCCACGACTGTATTTTGCTTCAATCAATTACAAAATACTGGCGGCCAGCTTAACGACAAATGCACCGCGAGATGCAAGATAAGCGAGACTCGATAAGTTGCAGTTGACAAGAGACGGCAATGATTATCAAGTTTGTGCGACGCTTCTTGCGCTTCTTACGCTTCCTTCGTCGCAATACATACACACTAACAACCTGTAAAGCAAAGAGCTCGAGTGGATATTCATCATTTGCGTAAATTATTTTCATGTTGCTACACAGACTTCGTCAAATGGCGATTATTTATTCATATGTTATATAGTTCGCAGAACTATCAGATATAGAAAAATGCGCATAAAGTTTTATCATTAAATTATTAGAATTTAATTAAATTACTATAATTTAATTAAAATTATAAAAATTTCATACTTTTGATTTATCTCAAAGCGATCACGACGCTTTCATTTTTTTACGATAATTTTCATCAAACGATATGCTAATGTCTACTGATATTATCTACGAGATTTTTGCTCCTTAATAAAGTATGTTTAACTCATTCCGCGAAACGCTTCAATTAGCACATTACGTCAGAGTCTTACATATGTCTTACAGAGTCTTACCGTGAAATCAACACAATCGATTCCTTAGTTTAATATAATTGTATCTAATACCTAAAGAACGCATCAATACTTCTCATTCTTAGCAAGTGAACGATCATATTATGCGCACCCAAGAGGACAATCATTCGTAAGACGCATTCACAACGAGAGTATGCTAACGGATTCCTGAAACATTTTCCCGAACGATTCCCACACGATTCAAAGTCTATGGAATTCCCTTACGAGTCGTAGAAATATAGTTACATCTTCAGTAGACGAGAAGAATGGATCGATGCGCCGTGATCGAAGTAACTTTCGCCGTATATGTGATATGTATGACTTTGTATGAGCGCATATATATATATTCACGTTTCTACTTATAACCGCATAAAATACCGCATCAAAAATCATTTTGGAAATTTAGAATTAAATGCAAAAGAGATAACTTTTAATTCATTGAATCATAAAATTGATAAAATGTAATAATAATACTTATTCGCTAATTCTCAAAATTTTGTATATAAATTTTATAACATTATATACGTAATTATTTATATCACAAAATAAAAAAAGAGAGAGAGCTTTAGCAGCGCAATAAATAATATGTAAATATATATGAAATATTTATATATTAATAAACTGTAATCAATATTCTTTCAGTTTTTCATTTAACGCGAACCAAATAAATTTTCCCATAAGATAAGATTTCTTCTTATTATTCTGTTATAATTTCTTGCATACATCTTTTCTGATACTTATTCAGTAAAAAAAATCGTATCCAGTTACTTAGAAACAATTCATGAATTCCAAAGTTCATGAATTATTTCTAAATAATTGGGGTTATTCGTGTTTCCTTAGAGCATATGTACGTTAAAGTAAAAAGTAAAGAGGAAACAGATCGAAGATCTGTTTCAGACAGATACCGTATTTGTTGATCTTGCTTACGAGGAGGACTGCAGGATGCAGCAGGACACAAGCGGGCCGCGTGAATGCAGGGAGCAAGGTGTTAGTCCGCACGGAATTTCCTACGCTTGATGCCGGATACGAGGCTTAATTGCACCGCCACACAATGTAAATATGCCGCGTCAGTTAACCGTCTGTCCACGTACACGCACGCGTAATACGCACGCGCATGAACGAAACCGACCGCTCTGTCATCTACGATAATGCCCGTTGTGTCATCGTTCACCAGTGCGTTATCATTCGCAATGAATTCTTGTAAATGTATCGCATCTTCCTCATTTGCCGCTGAATACCACTTTGTGTTTAATTTTCCGTTTTTACGGCTAATCGACATTATTTTCGTTTTCGTAACATGTTTTCTTAGCGTGTATTATATCAAGATTATATCTTTTGATGTTGTATGTGTGTTTGTAACAAAAATTAATTATTCAGAAAATTTGTATTAACAAATACGAATTTCACATGAATATAAAATTATTGGATTCTTTATACTAATAGAGATAATCATCAGTTTCAATGTTAAAAGAGCAAGATTGCACATAGCACGCTGAAATTTCTTTAGCTGATGCTCGTATTATTTTAGTTTCGGACGTCTGTTACTCCCGTAGATCCAAGCTACCTGACCACGTATTCCTCTTTTCCTTTCCACAGCACCGATAGAGAAACGCAAACAGTATGTACGGTGACCTCGCCGTAGGAAGTTTCTAATCCCTGTGGCGGGCTAACGTTCAAATCTACCATGAGCTCGCCTAGCGGATAGTTACACCTCGGTCCAGAGATACAGGTAATGCCTGTTTACAGATATCGGGGCAAACATTAATACAGAGTAGTCTCGGCGCACACCGGAGGATTATATTATTCTTGGGCAGCCGAACGGTCACTAACTTCGCAATGAAATTCATCCTCCAGGCACGAAGATTGTTTCCATATTTGTTCTCTGTTACGTAACGAACACCTTGCAACAACCATAAATGGATCCAAACGCGATAACGAAGTTAATTTACAAATTAATTCTGTTATTTATCAACATTACATTTCGATCGAAATTTTTACAAAGCCAGAAACTTACTGCTCATATCCTGTTTGATTAATACAACATTGCGCTTCGAGCTTCCAAATTGAATTTTTATAATTGTCAATTTATTACAATACAGACACTTTTGATAGCTTTAGATGCATCGACATTTCCAATTCCATAATTTAAAAGCAAGCTGATATTTGTCACTTTGTGTCATTATACGGACAGCGATATATTGGAGCTTACATAATTAATAATTATTTTATTTTTCAAAGCAACATTTGTGTGCGAAATAATTAATATATATATGTTGAATAATATTTCTAATTTCTTTCCATTTTAGAAATACCAATAAATAAGAAATACACAATGTACACTTTCGACATCAACAAATCTATTTCTTATCATTCTCCTTCCATCCCTTCGCGTGAGACTCGAAGGCCAGAGACGAAGGATCGACAGTGACAGTTGCCTCTGAAGAGCGACTGGATGGCACCGACGAGACGCACACTCGTGCAGTATCATCCCTTTCAACCCTGTACTTAGGGTGACCATCTCATTTATATAGTAAAACAGAGTCGCGCAATGGTGAAGCAGGGACGGGAGTTGAGTTTGTTTGTCGAGCAAACGTTTGCCGACGACACCGCCGGACACTGGTGCCTAGCTCGCTCTGGTCCTTGGTACAAGTCTGTCCGGACCACTGGAGGAGGGTACAGGGTGGTGGAAGGGGTGGGGATTTAATACCATCTCCCAGGATGAACAGTGGTGGTCAAATAACTTTGCCAAGTGATTCTCTGCGACGGTATTAATGTGTCTGACCCTTTCGGATTTCTGCTCCATCGCGAAATGTCGATAATCTGTGGATGGTATCTTTCGTAGGTCATCAAACGAGCTCATCGATTCTGCAGCATAAATTGCATAGCATATAAATTGCTTTCGTCTCTTGCTGCCATCCGTTCTGTTCGAATAATTTTTTATATCTTGAAACAATGCATCGAACAAATCACTGTCATTTATAATTCACCGTATATTTCTTTTTTATTTCATATTAAAATTAAATATACAATTCAAACTTACGATTTCTTTAAAAAATTATAATACTCATATTTAATTCATTGTTTAAATATAGAATGTATTTAATATTAAAGTTTATACATACATGATGGTTCGTGAATTCAAGATTCCATTCGTCTTATTCCAAGATCCAAACATCAAGGTCGTAAATCCATCAATAAATCCCTGCGCCCTCCTCGCGGTGACCACATTTGCTTAGGGATAAGAAGCAAAGACAAGCATACGGGGGCGGAGGTGTAAGTCTGTAGGGCAGTGAGGAATGGCTCGGTCTAGCGGGCCTTTAGCCCCGGCTTAGCATGTACTGGAAACACCATCCCCTATCCTTCGTGTCGGGGCCAAGTTATACCCGCAAACAGTCGTACATTAGTGCCTGCAGGAGTCCTGCAGGATTTATAAGGGGCGCCCGCGGGCGCACGGGAGGCTATGCGGCCGTCTCTCGATGGTTAAAACTAGAAGAGACGAAGTGCGGGCAGGGGTATGGGAAAGCGAGAAGATCCGAGAGGAGGTCAATCCAGCAGAGAGGGCACACTGCGAAAGCTTTACGAAATTCTAGATAGCTACGTTGACCCGTTGTTCGATTAGTAATGAGTTTACCGATATCTATGAAATCTGCCGATACTGTTCTTCATCTAATCCAATCATATTGTTACGAAGCAACAAAGCGTTTTCCGCGATCCTTGTTGGAAATTCCACGTCTTATCGACATTTCGGACGGTACGAGAACTTATTTTGACATTAGAGAATCAAAGTGCAATGCTCCTCTCGACTGTGCTGAAGTGTTTCAGGCCGGTTCCGCGCTTTAACGAGCAATTGGCACATACCAGAAACGGACGAAACATCAGCGACGAGTTTAAACTCTGGAGTCTCTAAGAGTTCCATTCGGTACGTGAGCACGTCGCCAGAGGGTTGGATCGGCTCCACGAGCAAGTCGGGGAGAGGGAGTGAGGGCCCGGTGAAGGGGTTCGGTCAGGGCCGGCCGATGCAGGAGAGAGAATGAGGTGGTGGGTGGTGTAGCCAGTGGTCAGCACACTTGGCCGACCCTACTTCGCTAACTAGTTTAATGATATATGTTGAGCTACAAGCGCCTTGATTAATCGTTAACTAATGTTGGACCTCGTAGTGTAGCAGTACCAGCGCACCATCGCCAAGCAGCACCGAGGTACGCCAGGATGGGTCGGGAAAGGGGTGGTGGCGCGGAAGACAGGAAGGGCGAAGGTTTCTACCGCAGCCTTACCCTCGTCGAATCCACTGCTCGTGAATTCGAGCGTGGCCAAACAGAAATCTAATCTCACTCAACGTATAATTTGATTTATGACTCGCGGCCGCGTAGTAACGAAAGGAGAGAGAGAGAGAGAGAGAGAGAGAGAGAGAGAGAAAGTGTGTGTATGAGAAAGAGAAAAAAAGGTTGCAAAGGGCAAGAGAGGAAGAAAAGAAAGAAAAAATGAAGAAAAGATAAAAGGAAGGAAGAAAGGAAGGAACAGACCAGTTCCAAGGCGTCGATGTAATTTGTTGTAATGTCCATCGTTTTTCAGAAGAGGGGATGTGCATAGTTCGTACGCAAATTTACGTCTCGCGAGATACGTCCCAAAACCCTCCTCAGCCTCCTCGAATTGAATTAACTCGGCGTCTTCCCCCGTCCATATTCCTGAGCTCCGCACGTGGAACATTGGTCATCCCTAATTCGCTTATGGCCCTCGATCAATTAAGTCGTCGGCCATTCGCGCAAATCCCAGTGACCCTCCCCCTCCTTTCCTCCATTCTCCTGTACTTGCTTCAAGATAAAGCTCTCACTACGCATTATAACTGAATACGTTTGTCACGAATATAAATTTGTAAATGTCTTATATCATTGTATACATTTTTATCTCAATAAACTAATAATTCTGATAATTAATTTATCATGATACAAAACAATTTAGAACGTAATATTTTAACCATTATTTATAAAACAGATTTTTTTTTAATTAAAATAACAATTTCAATGTGATTCAATAGTACTTTCATAATAGCACTTTCATAGAACAATGATATTTGCGAACATCGAGTTTGCGAAAATTCACGTTAAATACAAGAATAACGTTGAAATTTCGATCAATTTAGAAATCGCTGATCATAGTTCGAATAGAACGACGAATGCGGTTAACATATCACGTTACCGAAAACGTTTCGCGGAGAAGTGCAATGGTAGGGAGAAGGGAAGTAGAGGGTGGCTCAGGGATGCAAGACACCGTGAAATTACCAGCAGAGTCTCCCATCCCCAGAGGGGTGGGTGGGCGGCGGAACGGACTCTGTCCACTCCGCGCCCTAGGAACCACTGTCCAGGCGGGTATTTGTCTTGTCTCCTTGTTTATGAGATCCAACATTGTTATTTGGCACCGCACCGGGGAGTTCTCGGTGCCATGCGGCCGGTAGTTTCCGGCGAGTTTCCTACTTTAAAAGGCCGCGTCCCGGAGCGCGATTACGTTCTGACTTATCCGCGGTTCTTCCCGCTCCACGATCGTCTTTAATCAAGGTCCGCTTGGACACTCGCGAGATACGATTAAACTTTGCACCAACAACGTCAGACAATGTAAAGTTCGGACTTTTCGACTAGACTATTTGAAATTAAGTTTTTCGTAAAATGTAGAAAAGTCGTATTCCGATCTAAATCATTTTTAACCTTTAGAAAACGGGGTTCTATTTTTTAAATCTTGCACTTTTTCCTTGAGTAAGATGATTTGTTATAATTCATTATTTTGTATTCTTGCCTCAAAATATGATGACACTGTTTCACCATAGTGGTCCTTTCATCCTGTAAAGATTAATACTGCAAATTCATGCGTCTAAAGTCAGTACTTAATGTACATTTAAAACATGCAATTTATTTAAATAATTAAATTTCAATGATAAATTTGCTTTTTACTAATGTCGAAGATAAACATAACTGTTTTTCATTCATTGTCTGCATGTTGGGGAATAATAGGAGCGTGGTTAATCGTGACAATGCATTAACGTATTACACGTGAGTTATCACAAGCAATGCGGAGTTCATTCGATCTAAAGTATTCATAATAATGATCGCGTTGGCACGGAATTTCTCCGGAGCATTATCGTTAGGTTAGGCCGCATTTTCAATTAAATTATCCGTCGCAATCGCGGCACCTTATCGTAAGTGTAATATGTTCTCGATTGCGCGGCAAATATCGAACTGGTTCGGACAATAGTACCATATATGACTAAGCGAATTGCAATCACGTTTCCGTTGTGCTTAGCGTTGCTCGTCGCAAGATATATTATTTTAAATCAATCGAAATAATGTTATCCGCCTCATTTACCCAGATTATTTATCCAGATTAAAATTCTTTTCTCTTTTCGCAAAATTGATCATATTCTTTGTTTTATAAGTATAAAATAAAGATTGCAACTATAAATATTGATATCAGGAGTAATAACGATATTGTTGAATAAATATCGGTGATTAAACGATAAACTCTGAATTAAGAGTTTGAAAATTAATCGATTGAAAAAGAGAAAGAGAGAGAAAACAATACTAAAGATAATCATTCTGTCGCGTAACTGATCTACTTGCCATTACAGAAAGATATAGAAAAATTATATATCGGGAGATTTCTCACGAATAAAATAACGGTTGGTCCGTTCGTAGAGTATTTAGTTATATCAGAGAATTGAATTCTTAATCAAAGTATATGAATTCTTGGAACCTCGTTGAAAGATGCACCGGAATTAAATTAGTGTTGACCGAGCAGTGGACGTAACATGTGTTTCAAGTGTAGATGATTAAGTATGTGGGTCATTTAATGCTTGTCAAACGACCGAAAGAAACACCCCTCCTCCTTCATCATAGGATATTACTCGTCTGATCGCCTGATACGGACGGCAAATTCGAGCGAATTAAATCTGCTAAAGCCACATTATTCCTTTAAAAGTGTGCACGATAAATGTGTTCGTTACAAAAACTCGTCAGCGACTATATCGTGACGGAATTGGCGCAAGGAAGGGTGAGTGAAGGGAGGATACGGAGGGGTGCTGCGTCGGAATCATATCAGGGTGGAGATTGAACGAATGACACCGTGAGCAAATTTCTGCGATCGGTAGAACGACGAAAGCGAGCGTCACCCTCAAAGAGCGTCCGGCAATTAATTTTACAAGGGCGCAAAAGAAAGCAAAAAGTAAACAGCCCGGCGCGCATCCCGGGTCCATCGTCGCGACGATGGGTTTTATATCTCCGCTAGTTGTCAGGCCAACGAGTTCTGCCTCGTTGGCCACCGCGTATAATGTCCACCGTCAATATAAGCTGTCGGATGCTTTTTCCTAAATTGACAGATTTTCAATTTAATCAAGTTCCAATCTAATGGAAAAATGCCCGATCTATCGGTCGCGCGAGTAAGTACGCGCGCGCATACACACA
>Ga0157364_1001394_pt1 | contig 20415 bp, 12 predicted proteins | sample AttsexASBM2_FD_111476 | JGI IMG/M metagenome (GOLD analysis project Ga0157364, IMG submission 111476) | Fungus gardens microbial communities from leaf cutter ant in Ribeirão Preto, State of São Paulo, Brazil - Atta sexdens ASBM2 | ecosystem: Host-associated > Fungi > Mycelium > Unclassified ...
ATATATATATCTCGTGATTATATTTTCAAATATATTTAATTAATTTATCAATTTGTATACTCATTTACAATAATTTGCAGATAATAAAAATATAATTATGTCCCGGAATGAAAATGACGCGAATCAATATATGTAAATATTTTTTATTCACTATATTCAAAGCAAGACCGTGACTGAGAATTGAGGAAGAAAGCGTAGTCGATCGTCTCACACGCAATTGCACCGAATGAATTTCCAACGCATTAAAAAAGTCGATGCTTCAGAGATTTCCGACATGAAATTGCTTCGAGACTTTTAATTATTCGTGTAAACTAAACTAAGCACAAGAGAGATCTCGTGAAATGAAATGCCATTTAAATCACTCGTTAATACCGGCGATTATCTTCCATGTCGGTGCGTCTCCAGTGACGATAATCGAGATGCATCGACGCCCTTTGTTTTTGTCACGGCAAAAAGACGCCGTGTCGTTACATCGGCAAAACGACGACGAACGTCGGGATCACGACCCGTGGCGGATTCATAATCCCCGCGAATGACTTAACTAAACGCACCCGCAGACCAGGAATGGGCCGTGTCGAATCACGGTCCCCTCTTTCTCGCGGTCGAGCCCGTCGTCTCTCTCGCCGCGCCGTTGCTTTTCCTCGGAGAGGAGTTATTCTCCCATCTATATTCCGCGGTGCAATCTACGTTGGCCCCGTCGTGCGGTTCGCGCATCTATATACACCATAAACCACTCGAAACGTCCCTCGACGACCGCCATCGGGGACATCGCGATCTATCGCGCCAGTGGTATACAACTTCCTCTCGAACAAATGAAAGAAATGAATGCAAGAATTGTTGGAGAATCAAGTTTAGACATTTTTTTAGAATGAGATTGAACGCGAAAAATATAGCGATTAAACAACTTTTCACGTTATAATTGAATTGTATGTAAAGGAGCCACAGAGATATGTATAATCACTTCATGTATTTTTTTGGATTAGAATTTAATTTACGATCTGGTGTAAAATTTAAACTTCATTATTAGAGAATTTCATTAGAAATTTAATTAAAATTTTATAAGAAAATGCGCAATATTAGAATTTTCACATCTCATCAAAATTTTCAAATTTTATCAGATTCTATACGGGAAATGTATATAGAATTTATTATTTCTTTCGAATCAACAGTACTATAAACTTTTTAACTCATTGTCAAACAGGATGGAACTGAAAGTTCCTTGAAACGTGCACACTGGCTCCATTAGCTAATCACTATTACAAATTCAGCGTGTTCAGTATGTAGTCCGCGAGTTGGTCAACACTGCTGAATCCACGCTCGCGCAGGACCATCGACGGGATAGAAGGAGTTCGAGGGACGAGGCGGAATGTCGAAAGTTTACATACGAATGCCTGATTTCGTGCGTACGCAGCAGAGAAGAGACGGAGACGCCGAATGCGCGCACGACTGAATGTGACGTGCTATCGTACTACTTGCTATGCTAATTATCCCTGCCAATTACGCGAATGACGGGAGGGAGCGAGGGTGGACCCGTCTAATGGCACCAACCCCAAATCCTCCTGACTAGCGTCGATCTTGTTTCTGATTGCGGCACCGCAAAGATATTTTGCCACGAAGATAGCACTTTACCACAATATTCCGAGTGCCAGCGAAGTGACGTAAAATACGTCACGCGACAATGCACATTGGCTTATGACGTTGATAGATGATAGAGAAGTGTAAAACGATATGCAACAGAAACACAAAAACAATAATATTATATTGAAAAAATACTAAAAATACTAAAATACTAAAATTTTTACTAAATATAAAGATATATTTATTTGGTACAAAAACCATTAATTTAATTTAAAACTTTTTTTATCGAGTAAATATGTATTTATTGTAAATATTTGATTAGTTAATATATTCAAATAAATATTTATTAAAATGTATATTTTGTTCAACGTACGAAAAGCCAATAATTTTTAGTAAAAACACATATTATTGAAAACATCTTAATCCACGGAGAGTAAAAATATTTTACTAAAAGAATCACAAAAAGTGATTCGTTATTCGTGTTCTTAAAATGACTATCGTATAGCTATTTTTTGGCTCTTCAACCGTCGAACCTTTTTTTTTTTCATCTATAATGCGCACCATGTTCTCAGACAAAATGATAATTTGACACAATGGCAACGCGATGATCGAAAGAACTTTTTAACTAGTTCTACCAGGTGTCGGATTTTTTATGGCTCGTACATTACCAGCGACAATATAGACCGCACTCAACGTTTTGCGAAAGACACATAACCAACTCGGTCGTGTTATCTTTTTTTTTTCATCCTCTTTGCAACGTATCATTCTTCGGTATTTGTCATTATTCAGAAGCAACAAAGAGAAAGAGGCGGTAAATAATGGTAGAAAGAGATGAAAGGATCCTTTTCGCCGCACAGGACCTAATTGTGGTCGATGTCACGACAAATATCGCTTCTCTCGCCCCTACTCGTCGTGCGTCACGATAGCGTCGCGCTAGTTTACCGATACTTCCTATGCTAATTGCGCCCAATTAGCATAGTGATGACATAACGCTACGAAGCACACCGTGAGTTTCGGGGTTCCGTCCGTTTCCTCGTAAATTCGTCGATAGCTCGGCGTCTCTTCCCTCTTCCTCCTGAAAGCGACACGCACGACGACCCGACTCACACGTTCGCACGACATTGTTACGTTCTCCTGCCGGCGCGGCGTGTGCGAGTCCGAATGCAAAATGCGCGCCCGCGACACGTCGACCAGAACCATTCGGACACCGGATTAACATAAAAGGAAGAGTCAATATCGTAAACAATCTTCGTTACAATGAACCGAGCTGTGTCGGCGATAAATTCGTCGATATGAGACCAGGAGGGGAAAACAGAGAGAGAAAAGGAGAGAGAGAGAGGGGGGGGGGAAGAGAGAAACAACCACAAGCTGATTGGCTGTGTTGCATCGAAAGAGAGAAAGAGAGAAGAAGAGAGAGGGAAACAAAGAGCTACGCGACTTTTCGTCGATATCATAAACCACTGTTCGGGGGTTGGAACTTCCCTCCGGGCGACAGTGACACGACGGGTTCGACCGGCTCGTAAATTCGTCGATATGCAAAACAGCTTCTCTGCTTCCATCGCTTCCTCTCATGCTGCTGCTGCAGCCGGGCTCAGTTCGCCTTCTTTTTTTTTCCTCTTTCCGCCTTAAGCGCCCTGCGCGTTCGATGATGAATAAATTCGCGGAAGAACGGGCGGCTACGCTGTTACCCCAATTTTCGGCTAGTGCCAACGACTTGGGCTAACTCCTTTCTCCTCGGGTCAGAGGCCACGCGATTGCGATCGTGGAGCGTCCGCGTGGTTCCTCCAATGTTCCTCGTCAACGTTTTCTCGCAGGTAGGAACACCGAGATATCGTGCCGCAACAGCATTGCACGAACATTCATTTGCATGGGAATGATGAGAATGGCACACAAAGGTAACTTATAGAAGGAACTCTCGTCCGAAAGATATGGTCTTTTGTACCTTTTGTTGGACACGTTACGTCTCTCAATTCGCTACCGATGGCATCGACTCTTTTCACACTGTGATTTAAATATATGTTACTTTTTTTTTTTCATTACTTTTCCTTTTTTTCAGCGTTAAACTGTCAAGAAACCCATTTTTTTCCTTTTCTAAGTCATTTTTCATGTTTGTATTTGTATATAAAGAAAATACATGGATATTTATGTTAACATCACAAAGAACTGCCGCACACTGAAAAAAATGTCTGGTTGAAAATGAATAAACCAGAAAAATCTGGTACGTCCATTTTTAATTCAGAATTCCAATTAATCCAACCAGACATTTTTCTCAGTGTAGAGTTGTTTATTAAATTCTAAACTTGGCGTATTGTTATTTAGAGCGTGCGAAATTGAAACCATTTTTTTCAGAAAATTACTAGAGACTGACATGAAATATATATTACCTGGTACTGAAGCGCAAAATTATGTTTTTACTCGCTGCTGCACTGTCCAATCATTAATGCGCGAGGTACGTGCTGCATTGATAACAAGGTAAGCTAATGGCAGAGAGATAGGATAGTGTATCCTTAAATAAACTCAACTACCTAAGGAGATCCTGAAACACGTAGCGCATAAACATCACGGTGAAACCGTCCATTTTATCACGCAGTTTACAACGCCCGTATTTATCATGCACTTCAATATTGTTGTAACAGCGTAACGCGAGATCGCGCGTACATTAACTCGAATGGATAAATAAATAACGCGGAAGCGAATGAAATGTTCGCGCGTGCAGACTGCCTGTCCTGTCGTTCTAAAAAAAAAGGGAAAAAAAAACAACTCTGTTCGCGTCGTCGGACAGTAAAACCGCCTTATTACGATCGTCGTTAACATTATCTCCACGTCACAGTCGAGGCGACCGTTGTTACTTAGTTATTCAGCCGCGGAAATCACGAACGACAAGAATTTCCTGGCAAGGCCGGTTTTAAGAGATATGATGAGCTTCGTATTAGTGCATTACTCAATTAAACGTAAAAAATGTTTCAAGACAAGTGGAAAATTGCAGTAATTATAGAGAGCGTACAGAAAAAATATTAAATCTTTAATAAAAAATTCTTAAATATGAATTAGATATTAAAGAATATTTCCGTCTAAAAACAATTTCGTTTATCGTTGTATATAATTTAAAATTTCGCAGTGACGATATTTACACAGAAAATCGAAGAACAGTTATCATATTTATTTGTTGCTGCATTTATATATTGGTACTCTCTAAATTATTCTTTGCAGTGGAATCTCATTCTAAAGAATGAAATTCTCATTTTTAAAGATTAAAAATTCTGCTACTTTTTCAAGAGAATTTTCATTCTTTGGAGTGAGAGAATGCCGCGTCGTATATTTTTCTAAACTAAAGAGTAAAGCCTGAGGCTCTATTTAATGTGCACAAGGTTGTCTACGAGTGTCCTCCTCGTTAACAATTCGCGAGAAGCACGCCATATAAAACATACTCTTTTCCTCTCCCTATTTTTCTTTACTTTTCTCTCCTGAAGGCCTGAAGGCGGCATATCGGTTTTCCAACACGACGAGCAATTGCCCCGAGGAGCGCATTTGTATTTCGCCTTTACGCCGTGATTATGGCCGAGTTAAAGTTTAAACTGGCGTATCGTTCAGGATAATGCGGGATAAAATCGCATAGAACGATCACCCGGTAGCCACGTAGACGTTCAACGGGAAACGAGGAACGGGTAACTCGGAAGAGGGAAGAGGGGACTAGAAGACAAGGAGGCGGGGATCGCAAAGACCCCGCGATATTGCGCCAACTTTACGATCCAGAACTTAGTTTGCATATCAATGGGATATACATTCGCCTTCCAGAATCCAGGAAGCATTTTTCGAAAAAGCAGCGCGACGACCGGCGTCGCCGCCGCGGAAATTGGGACGCGCTTGCGACTCACGAGAGTCCGACTTTCGCGTGTGTGTACTTTATTGATAACGCTTATCGCGTTCCATCCCTCGCTCTCGACGGGCCGGTGGAATAAAGTTCCATGCGAGTGCTCTCCGAGAAGGTGGCTGCCGTTTTCTTCGTTCCGGCGGATTTTATCGCGCATAGTGCTCCGAAATGGCATACTTGAAATTTCCGTTGGGAAAAGAAATCGATATCGCGTGCAGACGAGAAATATAATGGGATACGAGATTAACTTATTAGATACGAATGTTAAATGGAATCGTGGAAAAATAATACTAAATTTCTTCTTTAAACGGCTGTGATATATGTAATTACGATAATTTGAACTCTTTTGCTTTCAAACCGCTTTCATTGAAGCAAAAGTATACCTATCGCAGTGAAAGAAAAACGCCATAAATCTAAGTTTAGACCAAAACATGATAGCTTCGATAATGGAAAGTTTTTTCTCCTTCCTCGTCGACTTACAAAGTTTGTCGGAAAAAGAACGACATCGAGTGGCGTTCTCATATATACGGTCCCTCCTCGTTGATAGAATATTTTATTTAATGAAGACCTAATATAAATATCGAAGATTAATCGAGGCGTAATGCGCTCGTTCTCGGATGATAAACTACCCGGTCGGACCGATAACAGCAGAGTCACTGTCCATCAATATTATGCGCATACTCCCTCTCAAAGTCGAACTCACTTTGCCCCGACGAGAAAAGTGAGTTACCCACTTTTCCTCGTCTTCGGGCATCCCGAAGAGGGAAATCCCTTCCAAATATAATTATGTCGAGTGACCTCGTTACCGTACCGCCTCTCATCCTTCAAAGTCGTTATAAACCCTCATAAATTATAACTAAGTTCCACGCCGTCGGAGATCTCTGTCAGATCGTGCTACCATCGTACGTTTTCCAATCGCTGCGGTTGGAAATTTCTTATTCGAAATTATGATAATGAGATTCGAAGTGACTCACATCACGTTCCTTGCATCAATATGAAATGTTTATCGAGCTAACGAATTATGCATTACGTTCGCGTTGTGATCCAGTTTTTAGTTATTTTGAATATTTCCACGATGAAATTAAACTTCAGCTAAAGTACACTTGAACGTGATCGAAAACACGATTCTTTTACATAGTGATTCAATTTCATTAGATTCATTTTTCAATATCAACTCTATGATTAAATTTCTTACGATTAATAATTAATAAATCTAGAGACTCTGTAATAAAATTAAATTTCACAAAAAACTAGCGGGGCTTGAATAGTTTACATACCTCAATTTTTTTTGTGAAATATTTTGTGAATATATTTTCACGATTAACTTGAAACTTTTTTTAATAACAATGATATTCCATGCGCAATATTATTATTTCATTTTTCATAATTAAATTTTTCTTTGTTGGAAAATATTATTTAATATAATTCCCTTTCCACCGAGTCAAGCCGTTCGTCATGCATCAACGGAATTCCGGAAAAGCAACGAAGACGAAACGTCCAGAAGCATCGGGCAGGAGGAAAATAAAGTTGCATGGTTCATAAACAATTCCATATGGTCTTGAGCGTTCGTCGAGCGGCACTTACGACCACCACAATCGCGCTTCTTCCTAGTTTCCTCGATATCGTCTCTACTTTACTTTCACCATTTCCGGGCCTCGCCTCGCAGCGTTTATGCCTCCGTAAGTCCGTACCTACCATCGGGTTATGCCTTCGAGATTGTTATATACGCCCGGCAACGATTACGCCACCCTCGTCTCCGATTCGAAAAACGAAGGGGGCATAGATGTGTAGAAAGAAAGAGAAAGAGAGCGCGTTATGTGCGTATGCACGTGTGTGTGCTCCATAACCGTAACGCAGCCCAGAAGGTCGAACTTCAGTTCGGACGAGCACAAATCTCCCGTAATGACAGATAGATGCCGGAGCGACCCCTCGTATACTCGTCCAACCACCATGCCAGCCGCCGCGAGAAAATGTCAAGGGGTTGGAGAAGCGTTACGAAAGAATTCCTCCCAGCGCACCGAGGTTTTCATGTACGCGGATATATAGGCGCGTCGCCTATATATCCGCGTAGCCTTTTGTCGTTGCCAACGACGGAGTCTTATGATAATCGATCTATTAGCGAAAACTTGTATTCTATAAATAATATAAATATACAAAAATATGTGCTTACTCTAAATTCTTTGGAGTAAAATCTCACGCCAAAAAATTAAAATTGAATCAATCTTGAAAAAAAGCTTGAAAAATTCACCCTTAAAGTTTTAGAGTGATGTAATTACTCTCTTTATTAATTTAAAGAATTAATTTCGAACAATTCTGGAGTATTATGTCATTTCATTTCAGATACAATTGTAACAGCCATTTTATTTCAGTCATTTTATTTCACATTCAATTATTGTTATTAAAATATCTTCCGTTAAATACCTTGTGTGTTACGGATTATTTTGGTACATTGTGAATTCAATCACTGTCTCTAAAGGACTTCAATCTACACGATAACAGAATAATGAAATAACAGTGGACAAACATCAACCACGACAAAGGATTGCACCGATGTAAATAATACCCCGGGCGCAGTTAACAGCGAATTGCAGTATGTGGAGTATCAACGGGGCTCTCGGCTTTTTATAAATCACTAAAAAACGTAAAGGGCTTGAAATAATAAAACAGCTGCGGTACAAAGTATCGCGAAACTCACACGCTGCTACGTGCCATCAAGTACAAATCGAGTGTCGAGGCCATTTTACAGCTGAGCTTTTTTTCCCTCCGGGCAGATTGACCATTTGACCATTAATTCCAATCACACAGCCCGGTGACTTTTAATTACCAATGAAATTCCCGTAACATTGCCTGATGAGGAAAAAATTACCGCTCCACACTGGCGCGGACCTTTCCTTCAGGGATCAATCCCCCCTTCTCTCTTTCTCTCTTCTTCCTCTCTTTCTTGTCCATCTACTCTTTTTTTTTTCGAACGTTTTCGTTCAACGGGGGTGATGGAGAACTAAATAGCCCGTTATTCTCGTCGTCGAGACACCATATTTATGCCCGTCCGGAATCGCGCAGGATGCCGAGTATTCGGTCCGGAAATGAGCGAAAGCGAAAAAACATGTTTGAGCCTCAGGCCAAAGTGTCGTCGGATGAGCAATTGAATAAAGCAGAGGCGTCAATATGTGATGACACTCGGATACGGCAAGGGCAAGAAAGAGGAGCCTGCGATAGCTGTGTTCCACCCTATAAACAATCGCGTCGATCGGATCGATTATCGAAACCCCGTTCCCATTTCCCGCGAAAGCTTTCGCTTTTTTCGAGATTTTTTTCCAAAGAGACAGAAATTCGTATCGTTAATAATACCTGCAACACGAACACATTTGTTATATATCACAATTCTATTTTTGTATTCTATAACTTTATACTATTCTATAACTTTATACTATAACTTAATAGATAATACTGCAATTTTACGTATGCTTTTTATGAAATTATTTTCGACTATATAATCCTGACTTAAAATATGACTTTAGTTTCTGTCATTGTTTCTAAAAAAACTTCATAAAGTCGAGTAACAGCTGTGTTTCTTACGCTACGAAGGTACACAATAATCGTTAAATTCAAGGTTCATCATCATTAAGTCCGCTTAATCGGAATAAAGCAAACTCGTCGTCACGTTCTACTAAGAATAAGTATGTTAATTAGAAAGTAACATATGGTAATAGATGCTTCTATTTTATAGTCAGCACGAGTTTCATCTGATCACCATATGTCACCTGATTTTTCTGCAAATGTATAATACTATTCTCCATCTTGTAAATAATTTAAGAGAATAATGTATAAAACATTAAAACAATTTATTAAGCTAAATATAAAAAAAAAGTATTAAGCGTTTATAATAATATCGATAATATCTTTTATCTGTCAATTAAACTTGTTTAGTAATGCGTGGCGAATTATAAATTTAGAGAAATCTTTCATATAATAAATATGTTATATAAATATGTTATACATCATTAAACAGAAACAGTTTGCGTTAGTCTATAAGACCCTTCAAATTCTGTCTCCCCGAACTCAAACAATCGTCAAGAATAAATCTTCGAAAATTGTCACGATAAAATCCGGTCCTCCTCGCCACGGTGGGACGTGCCGATAGAAACGGATGGGTCCTCGACATTATTTCAATAAAGCAAATGGAATAGGCTACATAGAGGTGATATATTTTCCTATAGAATGGAAAAGAGCAAAAGGAAGAAGAGAGAGAGAGCGAAGGGAGCGAGGTACATAGAGACTCGTGGCAGGCTATGATGGAGCCGTCAGTACATCGTGATCCACGCATCATCAACATTGACGACCTCCGTCCGCTTTTTGGCCCCGACGAAACCCCTCTTGTCAGGGCCATTGCGCCAGTTTACGAGCCTGCAGGGAGATCTCTTCCTCTTTCTCTCAGTTTCCCTTTCCGCGCAGCACCACTGTTGGTAGCTGTTGCTGTCGATCGGCGCGGCGGCGACGTCGACGAAAATGCATTTTCGGTAACCCGTGACGTCACCATCTAATTCACCCTTCACGCCTTGTTAGGCCGCGGTAACGTACCGTTTTACGATTTCGTCGCGCGTCGCCTGGCGAGCTGGCAATTGTTAATTAGCATTCTCGCGGAAGAGAGGGATAAGGGCGCCTATTCTGTCCCCGGAATGAATGAGAGAAGCCCGTCTCGTTCAAAGATTTACGCGACATGACGCGATACGAGGTTCGCTCTATACAATATTCGCTTTACTCGGTCTTGGCGATTCATCGACGCGTGTCACGCATCGATATCTATTGTTACCTGCATTTGAGTTAATCGCGAGTTAATATTATATTTATATGCGTGTATCGCGCGCAATATAAAATAGCTAAAAGATGATTTATTAAAATATCTAAAAATTTAATTAGATATACGTAGATATGAAAATAATTTTGTTGCATCATTAAAATAATTAAAATAATTGTGTACGTGGAAAGAATGATTTTGCTGAAATATTTAAAAATTTAGATATTTTAGATCTGAAAATAATATTGTACAGACCATCCTAATAATTATATAGGTTTAAACTAGTTATTAGAATGTTAAACTTTTCTGTAGCACTTTTACAACATTTTTTATATAATTATTTGAGGTCTGACAAAATTATTTTTAGATTTGTAGCTAACTAAATTTTTAGATACTTTAGCAAAATTTTTTTCTGTATAAAAATGAAGGAAAGAAGCAAGAAACATTATATCATATAATTATGACTATTATGAGTAACCGACAGAAATTCGAGTTCAACATTAATTGTATGCAAATAAAAATTAAGATAAACACGTTCCTTATTTAAATTCGTAATTATAAGACATTAGTAGCAAAACGTTGCAACAGTCAGGAACGCGCAACAATGTCGGTTCCGCTCAAGGCTAATTGTCGGCGTAATAAAAGTACGTTACACGTAGGCGCGAGTTAATGCAAACATTATATGAAAGCGAAGGTTTGCACGCGTTTGAAAAACGCGTCGGCATCATTAAAGCGTAAGTACACCATGCGGGTTGTTCATAAATTAATAATTCATCGACAATTAACCCTTCGCAGGTGGTCAGAATGAAATTCAAGACAGCATATGTTTGCTCTGATGAATCATAGAGAAATTAGCATAACTAACACGAGATAATTAGCATATTCGTGTCGATAGGCTAGCACACCGGGATCTCACATGTTTGCCGCTCCGAACTTCTGATAGAGCTTCAAAGTTAACGCAAGAGAAAAACGTCTTTTTCTCACATCGTTCTATTGTCTCTTGTATGCTACACGGAAAGAAGTTTGCTGAAATATCTAAAAATGTAATTAGATACAAATTTGAAGAAATTGTATTGGATCAAAATATTTTTGGCAGCAAACTCAAGTATAGGGGAGGGAGGAAGGGGGGGAGGGGAGTTACAACAAAATTTATTTCTGTATCTAATTAAATTATTACTTCAATAAAACCATTCTTTCCGTATACTTTTAGATGTACATATATCTCACGCTTAAAACAAAGCTTATTTCGACATATTTTATTCGACATGTGTCGAAATATGCAAAAAGTAATAAAAATCTATGGAAAAAGAGCATGAGCCAAAATAAAATTATTCCATTAAACGGAAAAAAATAATATTTCAAAATACGCGAATGAGAATTATATTTGATCGATATGTCTATACATTTGTAAGAACACATATTGGAACAAGTGAAAAAACCGGATTGAATTTTTTTTTAATATATTAAAAAAATGTTTCGCGTGTTTGAATGAAAACACGAAAAAAAAAAAAAGCGAAATGCATAAAAAGCGTCACGCTATTTTAAATACGTTACTAATCCCGCTTTTTCTCTTTCATGCTGTTTCATGACCCGTTATTTGAATCCTGCGTGCTTTTTTAAACAAACTTTTGCATTGCCGTGATTATGAATCAAACGCTTCCCAGCCACGGCTTCGCGTTGCGTCGATATTTCGTCAAAGTAGTAAATCGGTGTGGTCGAAGCGAGCTGGAAAATATTTAATTACTAAATCCGAAATAGCGTTGGATTTTCCCCTTCCCTTCAATCCACGTTCGTGGATCCCGCGGGGCATATTCACCGCAACAACCTTCGGTCACCCTCTGCTCGCATCGTATCCCTATTTCGGTTTAGTATTTATAGAGCGTATGCAGATATCGTAATAAAAGGTAAATCGATTGCGATCGTGCGTGAGGGTGCGTATGAGTTATCTCATTACGACATATCACAAAGTGCATAGAATAACACAGAGAGAAATGTTTTCTTTGATCAAACGTTTGTTATATTGTTTGTAACCCGACTACATTCTCAGTTAATAGAAACTAATGAAGTTTATTTTAATTAAAATTTTAATTAAAATTATACTGCATATTAAAGTCTATATAATAGCTCGTAATTAATACCTTAGCAATCTCGTTAAAGAAATGGATATTTAATCAACAGATTTGTCTTATTCAAATATAATTAATGTATAATCAAATATAATCCCGTATACAATTCGGTTTCACCAAGTGGTTCGTCTGCATCATCAAATACCAAATCGCTATAGAACTGCATGAAACGGTACGAGCCGCATGTGATAGAAATGATAGTGGCGATTGCAGAATACGTGCCTGCGTTCCGGAGAAGCCGTGCCGTGAGGGCGATGTATGCGTAATTAATGAAACCAATAAAGCCGTTCGCACCCGTGGAAATTCGTTAAATTTAATTGGACGCGAATAATCCCACGATCGAACGAGAAACCGCGTGAAAAGAAGGGGGAAGCCAGGCAACGGGTGAGGGGGGAGGGGGGAGGGGGCATCAGGTAGATTCTAAACGCAGCAGGAGAGAGATATTCAATATCTCGTGATATCAACTCCACGATTCATCGAGAACAAATGTCGTCGCTCAGGGATTTGAGAATCGTTAAAAACGGAGAGAATTGATATTACTGTTTTTTGAAAAATAAAGTATCGAATCAAATGTTGCGGATGTTTCCGAGAAATTCACGATTATTAGCGAGTGATTCTGAAAACATCTCACAACTATTCAAAACTATTCAGAAACATATTTTAATCTTTAACGAGTCTATTTTTTTAATTTTACAGCTTTTTCCTTGGTAATTATAATTTATTATAATTCATAATATATATTTTGTCTTGTCTCACAAAATATATATTACACTGCCTTTCCTATAAACATTAAACTTTAAAAATACAATTTTACGAACACTGCATGAAAGAATAATTTTGCTATTTAAAAATTTAGTTAGATAGACAGATCTAAAAATAATTTTATTTGAACCAGCAAAATAATTATGTAGGATGTTCAAACTAGTTATTAGAATGTTAAAACTTTTGGCAATATTGTCCTCAATGATCAAGATTCTATATAATTATTTTGAGAGTTTAACAAATTTATTTTCAGATTTGTCTATCTAGCTAAGTTTTTAAATATTTCAATAAAACTGAAATTCTTTTCATGTATTTTGTATTTTTTCAGATGTATTTACATCACCTGAATATAACGAATAAATATAAAAATAAAAAATGATAAAATAGTAATTCAAACGTTAGAATCAGAACGTAATTTTCACTTTTCATGGTACAAGGACAAATTCAATGATGGTAAAAAGCACCATTCTACAGCCATCTGTTAGATCGGTGAGGAACTCGCTGCAGTTAGACGCCAGCTTCGAAATTCGCGGCGATATTTAGGTGCGTCGATGAACATGCATTTCGCATACGCATTGCGACAATAACTACTAACTCGATGCATGAATATTGATAGATGAATGTTAATGCACGACACGCTCATTGGCATCACGAAGACTGAGCTCGCGCATTTTTTTTACTTAACGCGCGGAACGGATGGATTTCAAATGCGCCAATGTCGCGTACGATTCGATCGAGGACACGATGTATCGCCATTAATCTGGCTAACGAGTAACAACGTTTCGTTTTGCTAGTCGCATCGCAGAGTTCCGCTTCGCGTTATCCTCCGGCCAGCAGTCGTCGCCGGGAATTCGGCCGACACTGAAATATCGCATTTCCAACTAAATCTGGTCAAATCTAATTTTACGGGACCCATGTGCATTAGCGGATTAATGCACTCCATTCCTGGCGGACCAAGTGATGAGCTGTATTTGCATGACATTATACTTGCGTTCCGCTCTCGTTCTCCCTCTCAATCCATCCTCTCGTTCCGCCCCTTCAATCCTGTCTCTAATTATACGTGTAGCACCACTATCGGCTCTCTTGCACAGGTGATAATCATATTACTATCCTATCAACGTTATTGCCATTCCTGAACGCATACCACGATCGCACTATTTGAAGTGCTTGGACTAATGCGGATCGATCGGCCGCCAAGAGGGCCCCCGAGTATGTCCTCTCGCAGTTCATTCGAGGGAGAACGAGAAACCAAGGAGGAGATTAGACAATGGCTTTGTATTTGTCAATTGACAATTAGCGGAGGATCTAATGGAATTGTGATGTACACAATAAATTCCTAACGTACATTCCCGGTACTAGGAAAAGGAGCAACAAGACATCTCTGCGATTTATTTAATATATTTAACATGAAGAATCTACCACCACGAATTATACTATACCCACGAATTATAATTTCATGTATTTTAACAGGATAATTTTTTCATGAAAGATTAGATAAAAAGTCTCTGTCAAATTAGCATTCACATCACTGAAAAATTGGAATAATGAGGATGCTGACTTGACAAAGGTTTAAAACATTATCATGTTCCGCTAGTCTAAATGCTATTTCGTCGAAATTTTTTTTCTTTAATCCATCGAGATGTTCCGCTTTATTACGAGTTTTTATTGTTTTCCTCGTATAAAATACAGATAGGTACGTCTCAGACGGAGCGCAAACAGAATAGGAATAAATAACGCTTGAAACGACGAACTAACTTCATAGAACTTCATGGAAGTTGCCGAAAGTAGAACACGGTGCTATCGGACGAACTTGCAAGCAATGAAGAAAAAAAAGAGTAAGGTATTATGAGCTCGAGTAATCCTGCTCCGGCGGGGCATAAATTTACGCGAAAAAATAAAAAAGATGATATTAAGTTACTGCAGAGCTGCAGAAGCAACGATATTTTGCGAAAGCGTGTAATATCTTCAATTTTATACTTGAAAAATATTGAATTAATATTACCAGATTAAAATGAAGATAATTTTTTTATTTCATCAAACAGCTCAAGAGATAAATCTTTTGAATTTTTTTATCTGCAAGAAAAGAACAATTTCCGAAAATAATTTTATTGGATCATCAAAATAATTACAAAGATTCACAAACAAGAATACCGCGAAAAAATTTTGACAATAGTAATCAGCTTGACTGTTCTACATAATTATTGTGATGGTCCAATAATATTATTTTTAGATCTACATTTTTAAATATTTTAGCAAGACCATTCTGTTCGAAAAGAGATTCTAAAAAATGTTATTTTTTAAATCTAATCGTTAAATCGTCTGCTAATGGAATCTTCAAAGACACCATCGTATTGGTTATCAGAGAATTTTAATAAATTTACATCAGTAAAAAATAATTAAAATACAATCCGATTTCTATGATGATAAAATTTTATTGTTAAAGCTTTGACAAGTATACTAGAATTTTTTTCAAATTTCTACACCCCCATTGCTGATAAAAGACTTAAAATTCGCAAGAAGGGAATTAAATATATAATTTATTTTTAAAAAATTTATCTTTTGCACACTACAAATTTAGAACTTACTATTTAAAGAGAAGTGACAAAACGGAAGAGATACTATAATATCGCACGTTATCAAACATGACGCGCATTTTCCGTTATCAAAACATAGGCAATATCTCGTTGTATCAACACACGGCGGCAAATCACGGGATGGGACATCGGCGCCGACGGCAATTTTGAAACTGCACGCGGAAAGAGCGTAATTTTTGGTGTCGATAATTAGAGTGGAGGCGCAGAGAAGTGATCGTCGTACTCTGTAATTCTTTGTACAAACATACACTCTGGGCGGCGCCTGTACTCAGGTGTCCCTCATTGCACATGTGCATATATATATATATACGCACGCGATATGCAAATCCGCAGATAATGCGCATCGCAGGTGATCGTCGGTGGCGCGCGTAATACATGCGTAACCTGCGCATTTTTCTAATGAGATCCTTTTATAATTAAAGGATAAGGCCGAGTGAACTGTGTGAATATCTTAACGCTCTTTTATCAGCGCAGTTTCTATCAGCGTAATTCGGCGAGTATATTACGGGAGCTTTAAATGACCCTCTATTCCCTATCATTATTAACGATGACAACATCGTGATATCTACTAACGCTCCGAACCTTCAAGATTATATTATCGCGATTATTTCGTTCGCGAACTTTCCATATTTTACTTTGACGTCGCGTTTCTTCCTCCCGACGCGCGCTTCGATTTCTTTCACAGATAAATAGAGTGATTAATCACAAGATTGAGTCTAATCAACGCGTTATCTTATCGTTCGTGCGCGCCCGGATGTAGTTTGCTGTTCCTTTGTACTGCTTCTATGCGAGATTTAATTATATATTGTGGAATATAAATTGAAACGGAGTTACTGAGAAGGATGTATAATCTAATCTATCTGTGATTGAAATCAAGCAATCTGTAATAAATGAAATCAAGCCAAAAAATCCGTTTAAATTAATTAGCTTTTAATTAGTTTTTAATCGATAGCTTGTTCGACAATCTTTTTCTCTGATTGTAGGGAAAAATGACATAGACTTTGGGAATACCATAACAAAAATCTTTTCATCTTAGGATTATTTATATTTTTATATACGGATATTATTATTCAGTTCTTCAAATAATTTTTCAATTCTATAAAAAATATTTTTCAACGAATTTTTATTTAAAAAAAATACGCTTAGAAAATCGAAATTCAAATTTATTCACTAAATTGCAAAATAAAAAAGAGAGATTTCCAAGAATATTAATTTTGAAATCTTCGAAAAAGCTTTCAGATTTCAAAGAATTAATATCACACAGTATAATTTAATTAAAATTTATAAATAATTATATAATAAATAATTGTAATTTTTATAAACTTATGGTTTAAAATATTATTACGTATATCATTAATAAAATGATCAATATTCAGTATACACGATTCAAATTTTTAGCAATTTAATCCTTGAATGATTATAATGATCCGCAAGTAGTAATTAATTTTACTTAACTCTCTTCCCGATCTATTTTAATTTATTTAACAATTTATTTAAATTTACTCTATTTATTCGCTATAAATCTCGCATTGAGAGATTCTTAGATAAGTACTTAAAGTAGAGTCTACAGCAGTAGTATCTATAGCACAGAATTTGCAGCAATATCACTGCAATGACGCTGCAATGTTGCTGCAAAATGCAATATTGCTGCATTGTTGCTGCAATTTTTTTGTTGTAGGAGATATACTTTGTATCATTGAGACTCACCGCTCACTCCTTAAGTGGAAATCGGAAGAGTCAACTCTCCTCGATCGTCATATTAAGATCATCACTCACTGCGCTGGTCATTCTGGCAGACATCTTGGATGTCCAAATCGTTACTCCATAGAGACACTATAAACTCACCACACACTTTTCTCATTTTATGCTTTCAACATGCACTTTTGCCACACATTTTTCAACGCGCTTTTTTACATATCGAAACATCTCACGCACAACACCGATGATACACATTTAAGATATATCCACACAAACTTACATAGTCGCATTTCTCTCATAGTAAAATATAACTGGATAATTTTCTTTATACATACGTTTATACGTTTATGCAAGTTGTGTGGATATGCCATTATGCGACTCACGAAACGCCGGCATTCCACGCCAACCGTCCCGTTTCACGGTTTGATTTCCACTCGCGACGATTTCCACACGGCAACGCGAGATCCTTCGAACCATTCCCGACTCGATTCTTGATCGCCTGATCTTTCTGTCGACGAACTACTTTGCCCATCAGCGATTGAAATCAATTACCGAACGCAACAAATACAATACGACGCGACGCGATGCGAACAGAAACAATTTCCGATCCATTGCAGTCTACCAACTGTCTAATAGTAAAATTATTTGCATCGGTCTGAACTGATACGCGTTAAGTACTCGAAATCGCATAATTATTAGAAAATCAAATCTAAAAGTATCTTGATCGATAAAACTCCCGAGATTGATGTTATCACGTTTCTTGGCAGAGTAAATAATGTGACTGTTCCGATCGTAGTCTCGATATTACGTATTCTCACGGTGTTTAATGTGTAGCAATCTTCAGGGCGTAACTATGCGAAACAGCGCGCGCGACCGATCCGTTACAATAACAAGGTCACAAATAACAACATGAATGATAAAACATTCGCGAAAATACCGCGGCACGATTTGTTATTTTTCTACGTAATGATAATGACCTCTTCGCTTCTTAGAAATGACAGACTCTCTGACAGACTGACAGACTCTCGAAAGCAGTCTCGAGTTTGAATTTTCGTAACGAATATCCGAGCTCTCGGCAAGTTGCATTAGGTGCGTTCTGTTTTACGTGACACGCATAATGATTTTATTTTTTTTATTAATTTAATGAATAATAAGATAAAACGATATATTATGATATGATATATCTACATATATCATATAAATTCAGGAGTCTTATTCTCAAAAAATATCGTACATGACAATATTAGAAAAATATACAATATACGTAACATATAATATTTTCGTACATTTTTATATGCGATACTTTTTGAGAATATGGCAGGTATAATGATATATCTGGACTCGATTATTGTGATTTAATATTTGAATTGTATTAGGCCGCCCTCCAGGCGGCCGCGCTTTTTTTTATCTGAAAACGTGCACTTTTGCTAAATATTCTCATATAAGTACAGCCCAATAATCAACTGATGTGTCATTCATGGGGTGACACCATATGATGCCAGGTCAACAATCAATTCTGAAAAAAAATTTTTTTTTTAAATCAGAAAAATGTGGATATCTGGGGATTTTCGAGATCGCTAAAAATTTTTTTGATCATTCTAGGCTTTGAAAAATCTCGTACAAAGCAGAAATCAACGTTTCACCTAATTTTTCAATATTACGTAGTTAAATTCGATAAAATATATATATATATATATATTATATTATATTAAAATACATTTTATACAATCAAAATTGATGACATCCCAGCCGTCGGCTCGGAGATTAAGAAAGTTATATTATACAAGACTACCAAGATGTTCTCGAATTATTCATCAAGAGATTTTATTACAAAAAGATGCTGAAGATGGTCTTGAATTAAGTCGAAATGTATTTGTTATATATGTGTAGTATTGAGAAATATATTTATTTAATCGCTCCAATTATTGCGAATTTAAGCTCTTAATTGCCCCTTTTTTCATTTATTGTTTAATATATATCTGAACTTTTTAATTAACTGAAATTTAATTCTGGAAAAAGATTTTATTTCCTTGATTTGTTTCTTCGACTTTGATTATATCAACTAATACAAAAACCAATGCAAGATATCACTCTTTTAAAATTCTGACGGATATGATCTTCGGATAGCATTAGATCTCGAAATAAGAAAAAATTTCTTTGTACATTCACAATTTTTCAGATGATCCTATTTTCAAATTTTTTAAAGATCCGATCCGTTTCTATACTTAGGCTTTCCATTCTTTGTTTTTTTTTTAGGCCGTCTAAAAGATATCTAAGAGAACAAAGATGATTATGAACAGTAATGACACTTTTAGAAAATCTATCTGAATCGGACAGATAAAGAAAAGACTTCTTCGAAGACCTTTTCACATAAATGAAGAATGTTGACTATCTGAGGGAAAAAAAGGATAGATAGCATAGCGGAGGCATTGCCAGGATATGCTGACCTGGAATTTACTTTTATATATCGATTATTAACACCCGTATTTATACCCGTATTCTTCCTTATTTTAAAGATGGAGGAAGTCTTCATGAAGGATTCCTCGATTCTCCAAGGCCTCCTTGTTTCGGATAAACGGATCTCAAGTCTGCCTTCCCGAAGGAATATTTTGGGAATTTTAGTAACCTACTGAGGACAGCATGTAATATATAATATATGCATACCTAATATTACGAATATAAAGGCATTGATTAAACAAAGTCGTCGATTAAAAAATTTTTTTCTTTTTAAATCAGAAAATATGGATACCTGAGAATTTTTGAGATCGCTAAAAATTTTTTTGATCATTCTAAGCTCTGAAAAACCTCATACAAATCAGAAATCAACGTTTCGATTAAACAGTTTGAAACAGTAATGGACAAAAAGAAAACTAATAGCGAATTTGATTGGACGCACTCAGTGCGCATTGGTGCACATTAAAACCGCTATATATATATAAAATAACGTAAATATATACATATAATAACGTACATATATAATACTGTACATAT
>Ga0157364_1001395_pt1 | contig 20412 bp, 11 predicted proteins | sample AttsexASBM2_FD_111476 | JGI IMG/M metagenome (GOLD analysis project Ga0157364, IMG submission 111476) | Fungus gardens microbial communities from leaf cutter ant in Ribeirão Preto, State of São Paulo, Brazil - Atta sexdens ASBM2 | ecosystem: Host-associated > Fungi > Mycelium > Unclassified ...
CACACACACACACACACACACACACACACACACACACACACACACACACACACACACGCACGCACGCACGCACACACACACGCCACATCAAACGCGCGCGCGCACGCACGGAATAACATGTTTCAATTGTAATAAAATAGCGTCTGTGTTTAAAATTGTTTGTGCGAACTGTTATCACTGCATAATTATTTAGGCGCACCGTGATGACATCGTGTCCTAGAAGACATACAATTATCGTACATCCCATCACTTCTAACAAGCTCGTATATTGCAAAGTGCTTTGCACCAATCGTAAGAAACTACAAAGGGACGCGTACAAATTTTTATTAGAAAAATCTTTTAACCTGCTATATTAAAAAAAAGAATTTAGAAACAAAACAAAAAGGACACAACATTAACTGATGGTGTATTAATTTTATGTGAAATTCAATTATTTTGTTCTATTTAACGGATGTGTTTTATTTAATATATGATCATCTTGATACAAATAAAAAGAATATAAAGTAGATATAAATATAAAAATGATTGAGATAAATAAGACTTACTTTCGCATCTTTATCTGATGTTCCACGGTGAAGGCCAGCTTTTTATCCAAATTCTTTTCCTCTGTTTCGTTTATCAGGCTATTTATTAACGTCATCAGTATCTCAAGCTGTCCACATGTATGCATAATGAAAAGAGCGGCGAGGCTACAAATCACCACCGTAATGGTATACTTGATGAATCCGGAGAAGAACTGTATAAAGAACACAATTTCGTACGCTGGACTGACTTGCCCGTTAAATAGAACAAAATAACTCGGGCATGGCAAATGCCTGATTGTGATGTTCTGATTGGTGATAGTTTTTTCCTTGCTTAACGGCACGATTGTACGAAAATATAAGCCGGATATATACATGAATATGCCGCACAGAATGAGCAAACGTCTTGCAATCATTGCTTTATGAATCATGGAAGTACGAGCACTGGTACTTGTGACATTTCGCCAATCGTCCTTCATTCGCGCTAGACAGTTTCTTATTTGATTCTTACTAAGCACTAAACTGCTGTACTTGAGGACGGCCAGTATCGTGAACATTACGGATGAAATAAGTTTCAATCTGATGCGGGTTCGTTTTTCTACAAATACTATGTACAAGATTGTCGGGATTAGTTCGCAACCGAGAAGAAAGTAGCAGCCTAATATCAGCGAGATCTTTTTTAAATGTTCAAGAAACGAAGATTCTGTCTCTGGCCAGATACCTAATAGACGGCAAATAACGCGATTTAGTTGTATAGTATATTTTATGTCGTTCACATAATTTTCATTTGGATACATTTCTAATTATTGATTTTTGATTATATCGTTTTTTTTTGTAAGAGCTATTTTGTGACGTTATGACTTTGTGTCATACAAAACATAGTACAACGCGCAGAAACGACCAGAAGGGTCTTCTTTCATCAATGATCACAGCGAGCAACCTTCCAGTCAGAGGATAACTTGGTACGCGCTTGCGTTCTGAACAATTGCTCACAAATAGGTAATGACATATGCTCGGAATTCTCGAGTAAGCACGAGATGAATAAAGTTTAGAAGTCACTAAGGGTCGAATCGCTTCCTATAAATTGTACTTTTTACGTATCAATCAATTTTCATTTGGATATATTTCTAATATGATCATATTGTGTATTTTTATAAGAGATTTTGTGACTTTATAATTTTGTTTCGCACAGAATGCAGTAAAAACGCGGGGAAACGATTACAAGGATCTTCTTTCATCACTGATCACAGCGAGCTACCTTCCAGAGGGTAATTTACGTTCTGAACAACTGCTCACAAAAAGGTAAAGGACATGCTCGGAATTCCCGAGTAAGCACGAAATGAATAAAGTTTAGAAGTCCCTAAGGGTTGAGGAAAATTGTTCCCTTTAAATTATACTTTTTACCGCCAATCTTCCCTAACTATAATAATCAGAAAAGTTATTATGTATGTATAACTCCGTTTCTTCCTCTTTCGTAAACTTGATTTTGTCTCGTATTTGCAGAAATATATGCAGGATAATAATCAGATGGTAAAATATATACAATGAAAAAAAAAATCTTAATTTCAAAAAAATATTTCTTTGCTCGTATTAAAAAAATTATTTTTTTGGATCACTGAAAATTTCTTTAAAAATAAGATATTGTACAATAAGATACTGTACAATATCCTATTTTCAAAGAAATTGTTGTTGATCCAAAGGGATAATTTTTTTTAATACGAGCAAAGAAATACTTCTTTGAAATTTTTTTTTCAGTATATGATACATATCTACCTTACATTAATTTATATTTGATATGTCACTATTTCTCAAAATACACATATACATATACATAGCATTAAAATTAAAATCGAAATATTTAATTAAAATACATACTAGATTACATACTTTAATGCATATTAAAACATGCAACTATTTTTGTAATTTAAGATGTTTATTCTTTAAACATATTCGTAATGTGCTTATAAGAATGTTAACGCGTATTTGAAATGTATTTATATTGTATATATTACAGAATTACTTCAGAAATAAAAGCATTTATTGATAAAAATGTTCTGAATACGGATCTTAATGTTTTAATTATTGTTTTAATTTATGAATTACGAATGATAATCAAAGACAATTAAATCGCGAAGCAAACTTACAATCAGATCTTGCATGTGTTTGCATTAAGAATTTAAACAATACGTGGAAAGCAGGGACTATATAACAATAGAATTTATGTAGAAAGTTACTTGTTGAGAGGGACAAGCATTTTCTAAGAAAAGTATCCTTACTCATTTATCGGATTTCATATTAACTAGGAAAAAAATTATCTTGTTTATCTTCGTCTTTGCAACTTGCGATAGCAACGTAATGCTGATAAACAGGAAATAATTTTAGTTTTCGTATATATATATATATATATATATATATATATATATTGAATATTTCGATTTTTAGCTATCATTCAGCTAATATTAATTACTATCAATTAATGTCAATTCTTTAATCTTATGGAAAAAGTAAGGTATGTAATTTTCTTAATACAATTAAAAGTACGTATTAATACGTGTTAATGAATGCCTTACATAATATTTGTTAATTTTTTAATGAAATATAACTAAATACATACATTGAAATAACATTTTGTATTATGTTGCAATATGATTTTATATTCATTGATTTTGTATGTACAATTTTGTAAAATGATTTTGTATATACAATTGATTGATTCATACTATATGATGGATATATCGAGCACAGTTAACGTAATTATAATTTTAAAATTTAATAATTCAATCGATTACATTTCGAATCATATTAAAATATGTCCCAGCTGTTTTCATGATCTAAAAACATTTTCAGTTGCTTTCTCCTCTAATTTATTTTCAATTAATCATATTTAGTATTACAAATAACAAGAATATATTAAATAAAATTGACATATAAATAACGTGATATTTATTTTATAAAAAATGATTTTACCTTAATTATCTATTCCTATTAATGAGTAACACATTGATACCGTTTAACTTATATAATTAAGGCGAAAAGACAAATGGCTTATATGTTTTATGAAGTTTGCATTATGAATATAAATATATTTAGTTTTGTAGGAATAATAAAATTAATTCAAAGACATTTTACTTACATTACCAAATGTCTTGAGCGAGAGATCAATAAATATTCCAGCGGAGATCTTTGACGGTGCGTTAGACATACGGATCAGTAATATGATGCTACGCGCTTTTTTGTCCGGAAGACGAAACCACTCAAGCTCGCAAGACGCAATGGCTACCTTTTCTGCCTATCGTTGGATTATTACGTAAAAAAATTTGTTTTTATCAAATTTTTATTTGCTATTTCAAAAATATTACAACACTGCAATATATTTCTTTTACGATATATTTATAAAGATTTTATTTATATGTATAACTCATTTTACACGTAGTAACTGTCATAAGATTTATGTAAAATTGCATACAATTTTAATTGCAAATAATTTGAAAATAAATTATTTTAATTATAAAATGTTATTTTCATTATTATTATTTATGTCCTAAAACCTGTCCTAAAATCTGTCCTGAGTATATGAATTTCCGTGAAACTCACCTGACTAGTAAGCTGTTCACCGGTGTAACAAAATAGAAATGTGTGAATTGTCACATTTGTAATGCTTATGCAATAAGTGCATACAGTTGCTATATTCCTACTTTCCCAGTCCTATAAATATAAGTGCTTCATTAATATTATTGTTAAATTATACTGATCAATTGTAAAATCTGATTGAAATGATTATTTGTTAATAAAATACATTTTTATAAAAATTTAAAGTTTAAGTTTAGATAAGAAAATTCTAAACTGAATAAGTATCAAATTTTCGTTTTTTTCCCATTTTTCATTTTACAATATGCCAAAATATTTGATTTATTATATTCCGTTATTAAAGTTAATTGACTTACGACTAACATAAAATATACTAAAATACAGAGTGACGCCGTGTTCACTGCAATTTCCAATATATATACTTCTTGCAAGGTATGTTGTACCAATCGTAAAAAACTGAAATGTAATTATCGATAATAACAATTAATTTGATTTAATAAAAAAAATAAATATCAATCAAATGTGAAAGAATAGAAAGCTAATAATATTTACCGCGACATTGTTAATAAATATTATTATAATAAGCACACGTTAATAAAACGTATAAGTCTATGCTATGAGCGTGAATAATATGTTAGTAAGTTGTGGGCTTACTTTCGTACTCTCATTTGATGATTCACTATTTCAGCTAGCTTCGTGTTCACTTCATGTTCCTTTTGCCATTGTTTCTGTACGAGTGTTGTCATCAAACTGATCAAGATTTTCAATTGGCCGCAAGCATGTTCCACAAAAATTGCCGTGAGACCGCATGCACTTGTCACAATCGAAACTGGAATGAATCCTATTACAAACTGGATAATAAAGATCGTCTCGTAAACAGGAGTGACTTGCACATTGAGGGAAAAGAAGTAACCCGGACAGGAGAAGTGTCTTATCGTGATATTCTGATCGGTGATAATCTTTCCCTGGAACAACGGTAGGATTGTTCGGAAGGTAATGACAGCACTGTACATAAAAATTCCACAAATCGTAATCAGGCGCTTCCCTATTCTCGCGGATTTTAGCATAATGTTTCGTGCGTCCACATTGAGAACGTTCTCCCAATCTTCCTCAACGTGCATCAAACATCGCTTGAGTTGATTATAGCGAAATATGAAGATGCCATATTGACTAACGGACATAAAATCATAGAGGAGAAAAGGTATCATTTGCAGTCGAATGCGCGACGTTGCCTCTATAAACCAGTAAAGGATACTGGGCATAAAGTCGCAAAAGAGAAGAGTATAAGATATACAAATTAGCAAAAGATTGTAAGCCTTCTGGTATACAGATCTTTCTTTTTTGATGGAGGGCCAAGCACCGAGCGCGAGCAACAAGTTGCGAATTGGTTGCATGACATACAAAATATCATTTTGATAATGTTCATTTTGCGGCATTTCTTTAGATTTCGACGAATATTCTACGGTTATATTTTCGAGCTTTATCCGTCCACGTAACATGCACTTAATATAATGTCTGCGCTCTAACTGAACGCCACCGAAGAACGACGCTGATCGCGAAGTCAACTCGTCGCTCGCGCATATGTTTGCGCATTTTAAAGATTTAAATGTCGCATGAGAAGAAAGAATAAAAATAAAAAAGTTTGTAAATGGAATCGTTTGCTCGAGATTACTTGCCATAAAATATATTTTATCCGTTAACCTTCTTTTACTGTAGCAACTAAGAAAGTTATCAGGTATTATTCTTCTTCCCGTTTCATAGACTTAGTATTATTTTAGTCACAATCATCATTTAGTCTCACATATCATATTTGGCAAAAATGATTTCTATATTACTTATGTCTACATTCTACATTCTATAGGATAATAAAATCGTAAAATATATATGATACATATTTACATCACATTAATCTACGTTAACAATAATTGATAATAATTATTATCAACCATTGTCATAATTGTAGATTTATAATATAGACTTATAATACAGAATACTGAAAACATTTAAAATATATTAAATAAATATTAAATAGCAATAAATTAAATAAAATAGGGTTATGAAATAGATATAGCATAATAAGCGGCAGAAATTGAAAAAGATTTTAATAATTGATAATAATTAACAGAGATACTACAGCAATAAAGTTTACGAGAAAAGTAAATAAAATTCTCAGTATAAATAAATGTACGTAATAAACACAATAGTAAATATATAAAATTATATGAATTGTTCATTGAAATATAATTAAATATATATATTTAAATAATATTTTATATTACATTTAGATTGTAATATGTTTTGTATTTTATTCATCCAATAGATTTATACGATATGATGGAATGAACAATTAATATTATAATTTCAACTAATAGAATTTAATGATTCAATCGATTACACTTCGGAGCATATTAAAATATGTTCCAGCTGTTTTCATGACCTAAAACATTTACAATTATGTTTTCCTGCAATTTATTTTCAATTAATCATATTTACCGTAATCGCAAATATCAAACATATATTTAATAAGTTGACTTGTACAAATAACATATTTATTTTATCAAAAAAGATTCCATCTAAACTATCTACCTACTATTTATGGATTTAAAATGTTAATGTTTATATCGTTTAATGCTATTATAATTAATATGAAAAGACAAATAGTAATATATTTTTTATTAAGTATATTTTATGTAAAATTTTAATATATTTAGTCTTTTTTTGGAAATAATAGAATTAATTTAAAGTTAATTTTTACTTACATTACCAAATGTTTTGAGCGAGAGATCGATGAACTGTCCAGCAGAGATCTTTGTCGGCATGTTAGACATAATAATCAGCAATACAACACTACGCGCTTTTCTGTCCGGAAGACGATACCACTCGAGCATGCAAGATGTAATAGCTACCTTTTCCGCCTATCGTTGAATTTATCATCACGTAGCAATGGCCATAAAATGTGTTTGTATCATAATTTCATTTGCTATTTCAAAGATATTGCAACACGTTCCCTGTATTTCTTTTTCACGATATAATCATGAAGATATTTATAAAACTTATTTTAGCATGCAATAGTAACTCTTTCAGGATTTGAATTTGCAGTTTTAATTGCAATAATATAAAAATAAATTATTATGGAACATATTATTGCTATTTTCATTATTATTACTTATGTTTTAAAAAATGGACACATTAATATTCGTGAAACTCACTTGGCCGGTAAGCTGTTCACCAGTATAACAAAATAGAAACATGTGAATTATCACATTTATAATACTTATCAAATAAGAGCATAAAGTTCCTATATTCCTAGTTTGCCAGTCCTACAAATAGTAAATGCTTTATGTGATAATCATATTATTATTGAATTTGATGTATTGAATATTACTGATTAACTATAAAATCTGAAATATATTTTGTCAATAAAATATACATTATTATGAGAGAATTTGAAATCAAGTAAAAAAATTGTGAATATGTAATTATCAAATTTTTATTTCTTCAATTTTTCATTTTAATATGCAAAAATATTTAATTTGTTCCGTTATTAAAATTAATTGGCAAACTTACGAACCATTAACATAAAATACACTAACAAACAGATTGTTGTTGTATTTATTACAATTTCCAGCATATATATTTCCTGTAAGGTATGTTGTACTAATCGTAAAAAACTGAAATATAATTATCGATGATAACTATCAACGCTTTTTAAACTAATAGAAAAATAAATAAATATCAATAAAATGTGAGAGAATAGAAAGATAAAAATTTTACCAAGCACAATATTGTCAATAAGTATAAAATATAAGATAAAATATTATTATTAACATATAATAAGCATATGTTTATTAATATAAGTCGGAGGAAGATGCCATAGTCAACTTTGAATCGATATTTTTTTCAATTCTCGATATATAAAGGGAAATGAAATCAATAAAAAGTTTGATTAGTCTTATTTATTGCTGTTTAATTACAGAAATGTAAATATCTTGTAAGAATTTTTCACAATAAAAAAATAAAAACCTTCCTAAGTAGCATCTTACTCAACCTATTGGATAAGATATTACGAGATCTTATAAAATTCCCTAACGTTTTCACTAAATAATATATAAATATTAAAAATTCTATTAATAATTATTCTCAACAATAAAAAATAATTTCTAATAATAGAAAATAATTTTTCTTGAAAATGATCTCGAAGTAAATGAGAAATAAAATATATATACTATTATATGTTAGTTTTTTAATAGCAATAATAAAAAGTTATTTCTTAAAACAGTCTCTAAATAGTAAATAAAAGATAAAAATATGCAACATTTTAACTAAAATAATAGAAAATAATATTATTTTTTACAAATTGTAAACAGTCTTCATCCCCTTAGATCTTCTTTGAGTCATCTGTTGCATTTTTTGCAACAATCAGTCTTTACTTACTCATATTTAGACCTTTTTTATCATCATAAAGTTTACCAATTGCATAATAATCGTCATTTTCTGTGTCAGTCGAAATGTAATAAATATTTGCTTCTTGAAAAATTGTTTGAAGATAAAGTTATTCTTCGTTAGTTTTTGTTTTTAAAACAACTTGCCCCCATCTTATCCAATACGACTAGAAAATATAGTATCAGACTATATCAATCACGTGCTATTGATAAGATAATCACTTAATATATAATAAAATTTACTTTTGATGCTAAATAATGTAATTCTGCGTATTTGTGAAATAAAGTCTACAAAAGATTAATATAAATTTTAAATATTGTAAAATATGATTAGAACAGAACTTTATCAACTTACCTTGATAAATTCATAATTTTTAAAAATAAATATGAACAGCGAGTTCTAGTCGTATCATCCCTTACAAATGAATAAACTGAGAATACCATTAATACCATCTATGCATAAACATGGAAATTATTATTAAATAGCATCTTGCCTGGTATGGCATGTTCCCCCGACTTACCGTAAATGCTAAACTATGAACAATGTTAGCAAAGTTGCTGCCTTACTTGCGCACTCTTATTTGATGCTCCACAATTTCAGCTAGCTTTTTATTTGTTTCACATTCTTCTTGCCATTCTTTCTGTACAAGTCCTGTCATCAAACTGATTAAAATTTTTAATTGACCGCAAGCATGTACTACGAAAATTGCTGTAAGGCCACATGCACATGTCACGATCGAAACTGTAATAAATCCTGTTAGAAATTGGATTATAAAGACCGTTTCATAAACGGGGCTGACTTGTACGTCGAAGGAAAAGTAATAACCCGGACAGGCAAAGCGTCTTATTGTGACATTTTGATCAATGACGATCTTTCCCTGGAACAACGGTAAAATTCCTCGGAAGGTAATGACGCCGCTGTACATGAAAAATGCGCAGATCGTAACTAGACGTTTCCCCGTCCTCGCAGATTTCAACATAATGTTTCGTGCGTCCACGCTGAGAGTATTCTCCCAATCCTCCTCGACGTGCTTCAAGCATCGCTTGAGTTGATTATAGCGAGATATGAAGATGCCGTATTGACTAACGGACATGAAGTCGTAAAGAAGAAGAGGGATCATCTGCAGTCGAACGCGCGTTGTTGCCTTCATCAACCAGTAAAGGATACCGGGTATAAGGTCGCAAAAGAGGAGAGTGTAGGACATAAAGATTAGCAAGAGATTGTGAACCTTCGAGTGTACGGATTCTCCTTTATTGATGGAGGGCCAAGCGCCAAGTGCGAGCAGAATGTTACGAGTTGGTTGCGTAATATATAAAATATCGCTTTGATGATGCTTATTTTGCGACATTTCTCTGTGAATTTTAATGGATCTTCGGTACTGTTGAGTTTTTATCGTCCACGTAATGTGCACTTAATGCGAAACCTAAGTACGAACTGGATTGCTACCGGTTGTTGAAGGACAAGACTGATCGCGAACTCGTCGCTTGCGCATATGCTTGCGCATTTTAAAGATTTAATGTCGCATGAGAAGAAAGAAAAACAGAAAGGCTTGTAAATGGAATCATTCACATCAAGGGGCGAAATTGCCTTCCATGAAATGTATATTTATCCATCAACCTTCTCTTACTAGTAACCAAGAATTATTACGTGTAACTTTGTTTTTTCCTGTTTCGTAAGCTCGGTACTATCTTTATCACAATATCATATTTGTCATAAAAATTATGTTCACGTTACGTATATTTTACAATAGAAATAAGATGTTTAAATATATACGAGATATATTTACATCACGTTAATCTATATTTGATACATATATATCAGTGTTTCTAGAAATATTAATGCATGCACTGAAAAAAAATTTGCTGAATTTTAATAAATATTTGTTTCAATAGTACTAACGAAATATTACTTTAGTAAATAAATATTTTAAAATATTTAAAATAGTAAATAAATATTTTACAGTAAATAAATAATATTCAAAATAAAAAATTACGCTTAAATCAAATAAATATACATTTACATTTATTAAAAATTTCGTTAATATTATTTCAATAAATATTTAATAAACTTTATTATTTTTTAATATTTTTTTCAGTATATGTGTTATATATATGTAACATTAAAATTTTGATAATTGAAATTTAAATATGTAATTAAAATATTAGATTGTGCTTTACATCCCTTTTTAATAATCTAAAATATTTTCTTCATTATTTAATGTTTAATTCGCGTCATGAGTCACGACTTATGGTGGAAAATAACAATTGATCGTGAAGTAAACTCAGTTAGAATATGAACTTGCACGCAATAAGAATTTAATCATTGTATGAAAAATAGAAACTAAGTACAGTGATAGAGTTTGCAAGGAAAGTTGCTTGTCGAAAGGGACAATTCTAAAGAAAGTATTCGTATTCATTGTCAAACTTTATATTAACTAGGAAAACGATCATGTTTATCTTCATGTCTTCGCAACATAATTGTAACATAATGCCTATCAGAAAAAAATAGTTTCGTTTGACGTGTGTTAAATGTTCTAGTGTTTTTATATGTATGAGTTAAAATATCAATTATTATTTTTTAATTTTGTCAAAAAAGTAACATTTATGTTCTTGTTACTAATAAAATAATATATGTTAATAAAAATATTTAATGAGATATGAATTATTCAATAAAACAAAATTAAATATTGAAAAATCCTTTATCATTTTGCAATTTTTGCATTGCGGTCATTACTGAACTTTCTGTATATAATTAAATGATATTTTATATTACTTTTACATTTTAATATATATATATTTTGTATTCGAATCATATATGCAATTGATTCACATAATATAATGGTATAAAACAACTAACATTACAATTTCAACTATTAAAATTTAATGATTCAATCGATTACATTTCGGAGCATATTAAAAAACGTCCCCGCTGTTTTCATGACCTAAAAACATTTTCAACTGTTTTTCTTCTCTGATTTGTTTTCAATTAACCATATTTGTCGTCAGTGTAAGTAACAAGCATACATTTAGTAAAATTGACATATGTAAATGACATGATATTTATTTTATAAAAAAGGATTCTAATTGTCTTATTGCAATGTGTAGATATAAAATAATTAATATTGATGTCGCTTAACGCTACTATAATTAAAACACAGACTTACTTTAAAAAAAGCTAAAACCTACTTAAATAATCTTTCGTAGAAAGTAATTTACTTACATCACCAAATGTTTTGAGCGAGAGATCGATGAACTTTCCAGAGATTTTGGTCGGCGCGTTAGACATAATAATCAGCAATACAACGCTACGTGCTTTTTTGTCCGGAAGACGATACCATTCGAGCTCGCAGGATGCAATGGCTACTTTTTCCGCCTATCGTTGGATTTATCATCACGTAGCAATGGCCATAAAATGTATTTGTATCATAATTTCATTTGCTATTTCAAGGATATTGCAACACGTTCCCTGTTTCTTTTTTTTTCATGATATATTTATAAAAATATATATAAAACTTATTTCAGCACGCAATATTAACTCTTTCAAGATTTGATTAAAATTGAATGTGTAATTACACATAATTTGATGGTAAGTTATTTTAGTCATGAAACATTATTATTGCTAATTTTATTATTATTGTTTGTGTTTTAAAAATTTAACTACATTAATATCTATAAATTTTACCTGGCCGGTAAGTTGTTCGCCAGTGTAGCAAAATAGAAACATGTGAGTTGTCACATTTACAATACATAACCAATAAGTAAATAAAGTTGGTATATTCCTATTTTGCCAATCCTATAAATGCAAGTGTTTTGTATGATTTTATTATTATTAAGTAATTTATTATTATAACTAACTTCTGTAAAATCTGAAAGAACTATTTGTTATCGAAATATATTATTATAAAGATTCGAATGCAAATAAAAATTTTTAATTATGAGAAATTAATAAATTTTTGTTTCTTTTCTATTTTATTTTACGTTAAAATATTTTATTTTATGTAAAAATATTTAATTTATTTCGTTATTAGCATTAATTAACCAACTTACGAACCACTAACATAAAATACACTAAAAGGCAAATAGTTATTGTGTTCACCAGATATTCCACCACATATATTTCCTGCAAAGTATGCTGCACTAACCGTAAAAAACTGAAATATAATTACCGAGAGTAACAATTAACACTTAGACTCATAAATAATAAAATGAGAAAACAAAAAGTTAATAATTTTGTTAATAAACACATTATTAATAAATATTAATATTAATAAGCACACACGTTAATTGGAGCGAATACTAAAATTAAGAGCATGAATTAATAACATTCGCAAATTGCGGACTTACTTGCGCACTCTTGTTTGATGTTCGACTATCTCAGCTAGCTTCATATCCATTTCACGTTCTTCTTGCCATTGTTTTTGCACAAGTTCTCTCATCAAGCCGATTAAAATTTTCAATTGGCCGCAAGCATGTACTACAAAAATTGCGGTAAGACCGCATGCACATGTCACGATCGAAACTGCAATGAATCCTGTTAGACACTGGATTACAAAGACTGTCTCGTAAACAGGGCTGACTTGTACGTCGAGGGAAAAGAAGTAACCCGGACAGGCTAAGTGTCTTATCGTGATGTTCTGATCGATGACGATTTTTCCCTGGAACAACGGCAAAATTGTTCGGAAGGTAAAGGCGCCGCTATACATGAAGATTGCACAGATCGTGACCAAGCGTTTGCCTGTTCTCGCAGATTTCAGCATAATATTCCGTGCGTCTGCGCTGAGAACGTTTTTCCAATCCTCCTCAACATGTTGCAAACATCGCCTGAGTTTATCATAGCGAAATATGAAAATGCCATATTGACTGACAGACATGAAGTCGTAGAGGAGAAGAGGGATCGTCTGGAGTCGAACGCGCGCCGTTTCTGCCATCAACCAGTAAAGGACACCAGGTATAATGTCGCTAGAGAGGAAAATGTAGGATATACAGATTGGTAAAAGATTGTGTGCTTTTGGATATACGGATCTTCCTTTACTGACGAACGGCCAAGCGCCGAGCGCGAGCAAAATGTTGCGAGTTGGTTGCGTAATGTATGAAATATCATTCTGGTGATGCTTATTTTGCGGCATTTCTGTGTGAATTTTGACGAATATTTTGCGATACTTTCGGATTTTATTCGTTTACTTAATGCAAAACCTGAATGCGAACTGAATGTGAACTGAGTTTGTCATCAGTCGTCGAAGAACGAAGCCAACTCGCGCATATGATTGCGCATTTTAAAAATTCAAATCCGCATAAGAAGAGAGAACAGAAGAGAGAGCAGAAGAGAGAGTAGAAAAGTTTATGGATAGAGTGGTTCGCTAGGGACAGGATTATTTTCCATGAAATGTATTCTTATCCGCTTATGTACATTGACTTTTACAGGAAAATCATTACATTTAACTTGCTTTCTTCATGAATTCTAACTTACAATCATAATGTTGACTGTGAAGCTAACAGTTTATATTTCTACGAGAATTTTTTTATTTATTTAACTGTTGTAGAGATGTATGTAATTAATTGATAAGCAAGATTACTTTTACATGAGACCAGTTACATAGTTAAGTAACTCAAATCATACATTTCAAATTACATTTAAATACATTTTTTAAATATATTTTTGAGAGCATTTTATTTTATTTCAGAAAATACGTTTATAAATAAATGTATTATAATATCGTAAGAGAGAGAGAAAAATTTATTATTTTGCACAGCACATCATCGTTACTATCTTAACTAACGTTATTATGTACGTAGTTATACTTACTGCACTTTCTTGTGAATAATTAACAAGTCGATTTTTGTCTCAATAATTATTATCGTTATTTAATCGACAATAATCCAAAATATATTAAAATATAAAACTTCTGATTTGATAACCTGAAACAATTAATAAATATCTTTGTATTAAAATTCTTTCTTCTAATCGGGGAATAATGTATATGATATCATTGAAGTGTCGCAATGTTTTATATAAAAATACATATATTTTGCTTACATCAGTAAATGTCTTTAAAGAAAGAACAATAAATTTTCCTAAGATTCCTAACTTTTTACGAAATATTATTATGTATCATATATAATATTATATATGATATATAATTATTTTCAGCATCACATTATGTGTACTCCTTGGAAGATATTATTCTAGTATATTTGCTCTCCAAACTACTTGAGCTGCCTATTGTAATAAATATGTATGAAATTGTTTTTATTTATGCAAGTTAGATTTCAGTTCTTATGTAAGTATTTTTATTTTTATATATTTAAAAAGTGCGATGAGAACGAGTATCAATATAATTGAAGTCTTATATGATAAAATTAAATGAATATATCCAATAAACTTACTGCAACTACAATGCGTTCGCCGATACAGTAGAAGAAAAATATTGACAGTGTTAAAAGTTAATGCAAAGAAATCCTAGAACATTAAAGATTGAGGCATATTAATTAATTATATTAACAAATAAAACAATCTATGCATTAGAATAAATAATCATAAAGTATGAAATAATTTCTTTTCGGTAATTATCAAAATGATTCCTTCTTGTTTTGACATACATAGTAATAAAATATCACAGATATTTAATAGATGTTTCTCGCTTAGATTTTTTAACGAATTTAGTAATATAATTTTATATAAATATTTTACGTTATTTTACGTTATATGCACATTCATCAGAAACTGAATGAAGAATAATTTTAAATAAAAAATACAGTAAAGTCTGTTATGAATATTTCTAAACGTTTTCAATTTATTTCATTTGGAACAAAGATATTTGAAAAAGAAAAGCACTCTATTTAAGTATTTTATTTTCCATTTTATACAAATATTTATTGCTACTCTTTTATTGCTATCTATACATTTACGATTAATTCTTAAAATTCAATCAACTCGAAGAAGATTTAAATACGTCACAGACATCTTAACAACCTAAAATAAATATATATCTATATATTAATAATTATTCCTTCCCACAGGAATTATTTATTAATTTTATTAAATAAATTTGAATAAAAATTAGCTGTCACTTACATTGCCAAATGTTCTAAGGGTAAGATCAATGAAATTTCCTGCTTTGAGTCTTAATGGTTTTTCGGAAATAGATATAAGTAAAATCAATGCTCGTGCTTTTATATCCGGAAGACGGTGCCATTCCAAGGTGCATGCTGTTAATGCTATTTTTTCTCCCTAATTTTGGTTAATTAATTATAAGCGTCAGTGATGTGAATGAAAAAAGAATTTTCATTCCATTCCATTAATGTCTCTCTTTGTTTGTTATATATTTCACCATTACTGATCGATCATCGACAACGAAAAATGTTTCGGTAACATATACCTGCTCAATGATTTGCTCGCCCATATAGCAGTAAATAAATATGTTGAAACAGAACATTGTTAATCCACTGAAATATAAGCTCAAACGAAAAACATTATGATCTTCCCATTCCTGTAAATTGAATTCTTAATTTTTTATTAAACACATGAAATTATAACGTAATATATCTTGTCACATTTATGTGAAGGTATTTTTTCCTTAAAATTTATTGTTACATAAATAATTTTGCGTACCATGATAATATAAAATCCTACATAACATAACATCACGGTAGATCCCAGGATTTCTATTAAATTTGGATACTGAGTGATACTCTGCAGCAATCGTAAGAAACTAAAATGTATTGTGAGAAAATTATAAAAACTGGTTTAAACAAAATTTATTAATTGCTAATCCTATATATCGTTAATAATTGATAACACGTTATCCATTTGCGTAGAATGTATTATCGCGTATTAAGCTCTGATATAATTTCTAGTGTGTGAATATGTTAGAATTATATTAAAAAATGAGTGATTATTATATGTAAGAAAAGACTCACTTTCTTATTCTAATTTGATGCTCCACAACATTGGCCAATTTCTTGTTCAAATATTCCGATTGATTCTCGTTCACAAAATCGTTCATTAATGTCACAAGTATGTCTGACTGCGCGCAAAAATGCATCCCGCAAAGTGTCACGAAACTAAAGGTCGCCACCAAAATCGTATACTTTACAAATCCCGCTACAAATTGTATGAAATATACGATTTCATAAACTGGACTACGTTGCACATCAAATATAACGAGATGGGCCGCACACGGCAGTGGTCTGATAGTGACATTTTGAGGAGTAACAATTTTCCCTACTGACAAAGGAATGATCATTCGGGCACACACGCCGGTCAAGTACACGAATACAGTGCAAATCACAATTAGACGTTTGCTAGTTCTGACCCTGCCAATCATAGAGATGCGATCGTTTAGATTGACGACGTTTCGCCAGTCCTCATCAACCAGTACTAGACAATTTCGCACTTGATTCTTGTAAAACACGGTATAACCGTACTTAATGATTTCTATTATCGTAAATATTCCATTAGCCATGATTTTAAATCTCAAACGAACGTCTGTCAGCACCATAAATACATAAAGTATAATCGGGATTAATTCGCCGAAGAGAAATGCAAAACACACGAAGACCAGCACGACCGTTTCCAACAGCTCTGGAAGAAGGGAATTCGTGCGTGGAAATGGCCATATGCCTAATAAACGAAAGAAAAAGCGATTCATCACGAAAGTATTCTCTATGTCATGTTCGTAATATTTGTTGGCAAACATCTTGAGAGCATCTAATTCTACAATTTCTTATATTGAGTTTTTCCACTTCATAGTATGATATCGTAGAGCATGAAAACACTTTTGTAATCTACGATACAGAGACGAAACGTGCTATTCGTCACTGATCGCAGCGACAAACTGGTATTTTTCGCAGAGTACAAACATAACTCATAATTCATGTGCGCTTGCGTATCAAGGAACTGAAAAGCCACGTCAAGTGAATGGTTAACATACGTATAGAAACTTTTAAAAGAGTTGCGTGCAGTCCCTTTTATGCTTTTCCTTCATTCTAAGGAAAAAAGTATAAAGTTTTCTTTGGGAAGCTATGATGAATTAACGTTTCTAAGAAAATTTATTGATATAATAATTGTATAGACAAAATATAGTTGACGTAATCGAGTATACATGAAAAAGTAACTGTACTTGTGCGACTATATTCTAGATAACATTTTTATATTATTATTCTTTCTTTCATTAAAATGTGTACTGTACTCTGACAATGAGATAGTAATCGTTACAGTGCTTTATATAAAGCACTATTTGCTTGTGCTTATATTAATATTTGGGAGATTTTAATGCTGCATAAGATGGATTTTCAAGTACGGTAATAGTTTCAAAAAATAAATTAATAAAAGTAAAAATTTTTTACTCACGCTTCTGTATATGTACAATTTATTAAGTTCTTGTATTTGACACTATTTCAGGAAAATATCACATCTATACATACATATCTATATTAGAAAAGAAAAAATACATTACTTGATATTATGCGTTGATAAACATTGTTCTAATAAAAAGAAAGAAATTCAGAGAAAAAAAAGATCGTCTATAACAAAAAGTCATAGAGGATCGTTTGTAAATACAATTGTAAGTAATAAAATAACATTACTTTCTCTCACTCGCACTTATTGATAATAGTTCAAATTTTTTAAAATAATAATTTTTTAAAATTATATGGAAAGAATAATTTTGAATCTAAAAATTTAGTTAAATATGGATCGGAAAATAATTTTGTTGGACCATCAAAATAATTTTATAGGAATTTCAAGCATGATAAGCAATGCTGAAAAAAATTTTGACATTTTAGCAATCAGTTTAAACATCCTACATAATTTTAATGATTCAACAAAATTATGTTTAGATCTGTTTCTAATTAAATTTTTGGACTCTTCAGCAAAATCTTTCCGTATAATATATTATTTGTTTACGAAGCAATTTGGACTTTGAAATTTAATATATTTATTATTATACAAGCAATATGACAGACATTATTGAAAATATGCATATCTCATGTCGATATCGACTTAGAGCATTCAAAAACTATGGAATATTAGTTAGATTAAAAAATTAATTTATTATTTATGCGTTAGAATAAATAACAATAAATTACATAGAAAATATAAATAATTTCTCTCTAGTTGTCTTTTAATATAACGTTAGATATTTAATAGGTATTTCTTATCTACATTTTTAATGAATCTCGGAATATATTTTTATTTTTAGACGTTTTTATATTATATTATAAGCACATTCATCAAAAATTGAATAAAAAATAATTCTAGTGATAAATTAAGAATGAACTAATTATGAATACTTGTAAATGTTTTTATTTAGAACAAATATATTTGAAAAAGAAAAGCACTTTGCTTTAGTATACTATAATTTATAATATACTATAATTTTTTATGGTTACAAATTTTTATTGCTACTGTTTTACTAATAGTTATAAAAGTCTGTTATTCATATATTTCAGAATAATTCTTATAATTCAATCAACTGATCGAAGAAAATTTAAATATGTCACAGACATTTTAGCCACCTAAAATAAATGTATGTCTTTATTAATCGCTTTTTCTCCCGGTAAAAAGAATTTTTATGATATTAATATGTAATATTATATTAATAAGAAAATAGCCGTAGCACTTACATTGCCAAACGTTCTGAGGGAAATATCAATTAAATTTCCTGCTTTAAGATTTAATGGATTTTCGGAAACAATTATTAATAAAATCAATGCTCGTGCTTTTGTATTCGGAAGACGGTACCATTCCAAAGTATGTGTTGTTAATGCTACTTTTTCTCCCTAGTTTTTATCAATTAATTACAAACGTCAGTAATGCGAACAACAAAATGATTTCACCACTATTTTGATTTTACTTTGATTTTACTTTAATATATTTATTATTTACTTTAATATATTTGCTATATTTATTTGCTATATTTGCCACATCTGACTGTTACTACCCATTGGCAATATAAAATGATTCAAGAATACATACTTGCTCGATGATTTGCTCGCCCATGTAGCAGTAGATAAATATGTTGAAACAGAACATTATTAGTACACTAATATATGCGCACAGACGAATAACATTGTGATCTTCCCATTCCTGCGAATTAAATTCTTATTAATTTTTTATACAACACGAAAGTATAACGTAATGCATGTACCTTATCATGTCTATCTAGTATTTTCTTTAAAATTAATTGTTACGTAAATATTTCTTTGCGTACCATGATAATGTAATATCCTGCGAAACATAATAGGACCGTAGATCCTAAGATTTCTATTAAACTTGGGTACTGAGTGGTACTCTGCACCAATTGTAAGAAACTAAAATATTTTACGAGAAAAATATGAAAATTGTTTATAACAAAAATTACTAGCTTCTAATCCCACTATCTTTGATAATTGAAGACACATTACCCATTTTGTATAGAATGTGTATTATCGCGTATTACGCTCTGACATGGTTTCTTTCTAGTGTGAATACGTTAGATTTACTTTATAGAATCAGCGAATGAATTTCATTATTGTACGCAAGGAAACACTTACTTCCTTATTTTGATTTGATGCTCTATTACAGTTGCCAATCTTGTGTTCAAATTTTCCGGTTGATTCTCATTCACGAAATTATTCATTAATGTCACAAGTATATCTGACTGCGCGCAAAAATGCATCGCGCAAAGTGTCATAAAACCAAATGTTGTCACAGTAATCGTGTACTTTATAAGTCCTGCTAGAAATTGTACGAAATATATGATTTCATAAACTGGACTACGTTGCACGTCAAATATAACGAGATAGGCAACGTGAGGCAGTGGTCTGATAGTGATATTTTGAGAAGTAACGATCTTCCCCACTGACAACGGAATGATCATTCG
>Ga0157364_1001396_pt1 | contig 20411 bp, 13 predicted proteins | sample AttsexASBM2_FD_111476 | JGI IMG/M metagenome (GOLD analysis project Ga0157364, IMG submission 111476) | Fungus gardens microbial communities from leaf cutter ant in Ribeirão Preto, State of São Paulo, Brazil - Atta sexdens ASBM2 | ecosystem: Host-associated > Fungi > Mycelium > Unclassified ...
ATATTTATTTAAAAGTGTAAATTAAGAAAAATGATAAGTAAGATGAAAATTAAAAGGAAAATCAATAATCATTAGTGATGAAAACGCTTTTGAAAATTTTTAAGAAAAATGTTTTAAATTCAAGAGTGCACCTGATTGAAATGTCATGTATTTTTTGAACAATTATTAGAAAGTATTAACGTATTAACCTTTTTTTCTAATAATTAAGAGGTAAACTAGGATTTAAATGCTTTGTCTGCAGTTACTGCGCACAAAAGATGTGCAAAATCAAAATCCATTTATTGAACAAACACAGAACAACAAACTGCGCAATATTCTAACTAATAATAATCTCTTACTAAGAAATAATTGGACAGATGTTTACAAATTGCATATATTTTTATGAAAAACTGCTTCAGCTACTGAATAAAACTTTATCAAGTTCTTATCCATTTTCTATGTATTACTGTTATATTAATAAAAATACAGTAATACTAAGTAGTAGTTGAATGGATATCTAAAAAAAACTATATACATATATTTCTATCTAAAGTTTCTTTGATAGAACAATGCGATTGTTGAAACGATAAAAAAGATACTAATATAATTTTAAAATATGTAAAAAATGAAATTGTATTATAAAATACATATTTTTTAAAGTATTCTTCTTAAAATCTTGCGCGCGCGTGCGCGCACACACACACATACACACGCACACACACACGTACACGAAAATCGTTAGTTCCGGATGTGCAGAAGGCGCAGGGCATTTCGGCGCGAGTCCGCCCGGCGGAGAAGCGGCGAGTTCCGCGGCGTTAATATAGCGAACGGCGAGCCGAGAGCCGCGTCGAGCTCTTTGCCACTCCACCGAGCGGAAATTGATAGGATAAATTCCGGGTCTGAATTGGCTCCGTCGAGCTGGAAAACCTCCCCTTCTCGTCTCTCCTCTTCTATCCCCCGCATCACCATCACCGGCGCCATTTCCTTTCCTCTCTCTCGACTCCTACTACCCTCTGCTTCTCTGCCGATTCTCCTCTCTGGATCCTCTCCGTTCACCCTTGCTCATCGACGAGCATAGTCGTCTCTTGGTTTTACTCTCTCTCATCGATGTTCCTCTTAAATTCCTGACATAGAGCCATCGATTGCAGCGGTTAGCGAACGAACGTCGTTACAGCGTGCAGGAACGATCCTCACAAATTCTTAAAAATATTGAAATATGAAGAAGCAGCGTTTGGAGTGTTAACTATGATAAAAATGATTTTCAAGATTGTACGACGCGTTCCACGGTTGCAAGTAAAATGTATACGGCATGTCATATCGATAATTCGAGTCTAAGAGATTATTGTAGGAATGCGAGCAGATATTCTGTTAATGAGTCGAGCGACCGGTTTATAAGATAGCAACGGATACATATTATGACTGCAAATTATGCTCCTTTTAGTTGCTTTTGGCACGGATAGAGCCATGTAAATTGATAGGATCCGGCTCTGTTTCTTCGCTCTTTCTCTCTCTCTCTCTCTCTCTCTCTCACTCTCCTTCACTATGCCGCTTTTCATGCGCGCCTCTCGACACGTGGGATAGAGATTGATCGCAGCTTCGACTATCTGATAAGCGCGGAATGTTGAAGAAACGCGTGCACGTACGTCGCGCTGCTTGACAGCTGTTCTCAGAGATCCGCTTACTTCGTGCAAACAAGTTGTTAGTACCTGTTACAACGAGACGCGGCCACATATCGCGGTGAGTTTATCTAGAGAGACGTCTCCGATACGACGCGCACCTCATTGCGTCTTCTCGTACTGGCGCGAGCGTAAATCAGCAAGGAGGAGAACGATATAGTTAACGTAACAAGTAGCGGTAGAATGCACAGTCCTCGTGTATGTTACAATATTGAGCGTATTTATTTGTGACGATGAGGTAATTGCAAGTCGCGTTGGAGAATGTTGACATTTGAATACAAAATATTACAACATTGCAACAATTAATGTTCTCTCTGCTTTCCTACGGGGAATTTTTATTCATCGATTGAATGGAAATAAGCACGAAATAATCGATCATGTGGAGTCAAGAGTCGCAAGAATGTTCTTACGTTCTTTTGCTATCATAACTTCTGTCGAGAGGCCCCGATGAAAATAAGCTCTCTCTAATATATAGAAAGGGATGAAGGGAAGGAGCGAGCATGACGGATACTTTACGTCAGTGGACAATACGCACAACTGTCGGATCTATTATGCCCACTTAATTAGGCTATGGCGTGTCATGCAAGGGGCACGACACACGGGGACACACGGATGACGCGAGAGGGTGGCACACACAACGACGATTACGGGATAGTCAATAGTCGGACAAGATACACCGCACGCGTGTACCATGCATGTACGTAAGATAGGGTGAGAGAGCAAGGTGAGGCATGGAGACACGACGAGATACGGAGAAGACTACGGGACGTAGCAACAGGGGGATACAGGGTGAGCAGCCCCTCGGGGGGTAGACGAGATTATAATCTGTCCCATTATTGTGCCATCGACGTCCCGGGAGGGATTTTTCCATTTGACAATGCAGTTACACATTTGTGCATTTAACATCCGCGCATCCCGCAGCCACGCTTACGATTCACCCGAATCAACCCCCTTCTCTGCGCGGAAGGGAGAGAAGCACACGGGATGAGTCTCGGAACACGATGGACTTGATCGGGACATCGAGGAGGGTGGCTCTCGTTCATCCCTCTAAAACGAAAAAAAGGGATCCTCGGCTATAATCCTACCTGCATATGATGTCCTCGGCTTTGTTTGCCACTGCGACATACTGAGCGCGACGAGGGCTCACAAAGAATGAGGGGGAAAAGGGGATCTTGCATATATCCGCGATAAAACTTCGGTTGACAAAACGTACTTAAATGATACTCGTTCTCCGATCGCTGGACATTTTTATTAAGGTAAACTCGACTTTAAATTGACCAAAGAATTTATGGAGAAAAGAAACTATACGACGTTTATGGGCTACCACATGTGATACGCACTTTGGTGTATTTCGGAAGTGTATTTCCGTTCAATTCTAAATGCGCGCAACAAACTTCCTCACATTATCTTTCTTTTGCTTTAAAGTGTAATTTCTTTCCATGAAATACGTACATCGTGATCTTTCATTCAATTTTATTGTTTAACACTCTTTGTCCCAAAATTTGTTTTGTCCCGTATTGAATAGCTTTATGATGGGACGCAAGAGAACATTACCGTGAGAAAATATGCTTGCAAATAAGGGAACTACTAATTGCAGTTTTCGAACAATAATCTTTACTTGAAGCAGCGCGGGAGTCACTGGCTGAGCGCAGAACCAGTTTCTTCACTCGGCACTTTTACGGTTAAAAGAAGGAAAGGCATATCTCGCATTATTGCACATTATTCGCCTTCCGTAAAGTTTCCTGCTGTTTTCAACCGCTAACCGCAGTGTGAGATGAGTGACTACACCCGCCTGTTACATCGAAAAGTACAGGTTCGTTCGTCCAACTGACTACCCTCGAGACAATCGTCTGTCTTCACATTCTACTGAAGTATCCATTAAACTGTCGAAACCATGAACGTCGCGGCTTTTACGATTTACTATCGTGGCGCAATATGTCATCTGTCCGCGATGACTGTATCGATCATAAACACCTGTTTCGTGACAGTGATTCATGGATCGCTGTTCTGTTCTATCGTCAAATCTCTTTTATTATGTCTATTGAAACTTCGATATCATGATAAAGCATAATAATTCAATCTTGTAAATAATTTATTAATCGCACATTTTTCTCCTTTTATATCAAAATTATATTTTTATACAATTATATAATGTAGGTATATTTTTTGCGAAAAAAGAATTTTAGCCATATAATTACATTACATTTATACAAATGCAAATTATTAATTTTTACTTTTTCAGTGATTTTTATACATCCTATTACATTTGATTAAACATAATAAGCACTTATATCCTTTTTTATTTATTCGAAATTCTTTTATCTTTATTGTTATATATTTACTGGCATTATACATTTAAACGATTTTTGACACAAATAATAATTTACATCACATGCCATGAATCAAGTTTTGCGCTAAAACTTTAAATAATGGCTAATATTTTTGCCTTAATTTACGCAATATTTGAATGTCGTGCCATAAAAAAGTTTGAAAGGTCATCGAACCGAACAAATTCAATTATTATCATTCGCTTGTCGTTATCATATAGCAGCCGCTAATCTCGATGCAACATCACGAAACGCGATTCTGACTATATCGCAAACGTCCGCATGTCCGCCAGCGAATCCGCCGGAACGATTCGTGTACTCGCTTGGATAGGATTGTGCGAACGCGGTGCCGACGGTAATGCGAAGGGTAAATCCCGGCCGTCGCGCGCAACCGGCCCCAGCGTATCTAATAACCGTTATTATGCGTGTGCGTATGTTGACAGTGGTAATACGGCGTGTAATAGGCCGCCAGTGTATAACTGCGAGTCGCGCGTAGCTCCCAATATCGTCGCGCCCGGCTATCATCGGCTGTTGTGCCAAGGTACACACAACGGAGAGAGTGAAACAGAACGTACGCTGATCGCACTATCGCACTTGACTCTTATCTACACGGAAAGATTACCCGCGCGTGCGGTTGATTCCGATAATTTGTATCGCGCTTAAATTCTTGAAAATATTATACAAGTTTATTCAATCTATTGAAAATAATATAATAGGATAAAGCAAAGTGATTTGAATAGATTAATAGAAAATTTTTAATTTGTGTAAAAGCTTGAGCCGCATATTCATACACTACTGATGCAATAAATAGTGTATATTTTGTAAGTTGATTGAATATACGTGACTTCAATCTTTTATACAATTTAAAAAATTTCTGGTAATTCTATCCAAATTATATTTTTAAAATAACATAGGTTAAAGCGAAGTAATTTGAATAGATTAATAGAAATTTTCAAATTGTGTAAAAGGTTTATGAAGAGAATTTTCTTTTAAAATTCTGATAATATGATAGTTGAAAATATAATAGTTGTGATACAATACAATATTTTAAAGATTTTGCACTATTTAATAAAATTAATTAAACTTATTTAAGCTCTATTGTAGTTTTATTAATGAATAAGAGAGATTTGCATTAAAATTCTTCGAAATATAATATTGTCCCATGTGACTATCATGTTTTCAAGGTAAGAAAAAATTCTCTCCACGTTGAAGTCGCATATTAATTCTTACACTATTGATGCAATAATGTATATATTTTATATATTTGATTGAATACACGTGACTTCAATCTTTTATACAGTTTAAAAAATTTCTGGAAATCTATCCAAATTACTTCGCTTTACCCTATGTTATTTTAAAAGTGTGAGTACACTGTTTTTAAAAAATTACAGCTAGCCGACACAGTGACCTGCCTACATCAAACTCCACGCATCGTGTGTCTACGCGCGTTCACAATGAGCAAATATATAAACGATTCGAGCTCGTGAGGCCGAGCATAGTGCGCCTGTCAACATGGGAACAGCAAACACGAATCGAAACAGATAGCACTACAGCCGAGCAAATAGTTAGGACCCTTTCCTTCAGCTACGCGTGTTACGTAAGCCGAGGCACGCAGAACGTTACGTTAGCCATCCTGTCCCCTTCTCATAGACAAATATCGCATCGTTGTTACCCTTTTCAATGCACGGTATCTGTTTGACAGGGATGAGTTAGCGAAACATACACGTTTTAATTCCTGAATACGAATAAAATAAATTGAGACAATAAAATTATAAGCAAAATAAAATAATAATAGCGATAAAGAGATAATGGCCAATAGTTTTATTAATAAAGAAATGTATTATAGAAAACAATTTACAGAAAACCGACATTCTTTGGCAAAATGTAGGATAATATTCATAGAATATCGCGCATTATTTCTTCAATTATTCAATAGTATAGTTTGAGCATTATTTTATTTGCTGTTTTTTATTTCAGGTAAGTGCAACTGATGCTATTGGTGATGTTATTGGTGATGCGTTAAACACTCGATAAATCGTGAGTATCCAAGACATGCAGAACGCATTGAATCGTGTTATATTAGAATAATCCGATTACGATGTTGCCATAAGCGCGTCATAAAATACGGACCAAAAAACTTTGGTTATGGATTGACTAGGAGTAGCGGTAGAGTCCATAAATCTGTTTATAGTGTCGTCTTGTCTGGCTCGCCATCTGGTAGAATGTATGCGCCAACGCGGCTACGTCCTCTCGTAGTTTTATGGGCACACTTTAAGCAACTGCTTTTTTTCATTAGGTTGGGCTCTTTGGCACCAGACGTAGCTCCAGCTGAAGCCTAATATGAGACGACTAATCGCAAATTTACAGCATGTTAAATCTACTATTAAATATCAAAGGAGCAATGCCAACCCAATTTCTTGAGTCAAATAACATATTTTTATATTTCACTTCTACATGAGTCAAAATCAATCCATTTCTGTAGTTAGTTTCTAAGTAAACAAGTTCATATTAACGTACTTACAAGGGAAGGCTCAGAAGAGAAGGCAATTATTTTTGTTAGATTTTTATTATGGATTACTCCTTTACAAATTTTAAGATGAAAATTTTGATAAAAACAAATTTTTAACGCATCATGAAGTCGAATATAAACTTTAACCAATTGCCGCTACTAAATTTTTAATAATAAATATTAAAATCTAAAAAACGATAGATTATCTCAAATAAAGGTATGATTATATTCATGCTTTATAATACTGTCAAATTTCAATGAAAACGATGAGAGTCACTTTTGAACATTAGTAAAAATATCTTAATATTTATAGACTCTTATTTGTTTTCATTTTGAAAACGAAGAAGCAGTTATTTTTATAATTATTTTTTGTCACTACTATATTGTTTGTCATATTAATTTATCGATCGTGTTATTTTCTTTTTACAAAGTGATCTTCCAATGGAGTTGCTTTTATTAATTATTATACTGAATCCGAAGCGTCTAATTAACCTGGATATTCTTAACTCGTACTCTATAAGAAATTATAAGATAAAAAGGGAGAGATATAAATTTAACTTGTGTGTATATTGAATTAATTGTCTAGCTATTTTGTTTTATATCGCTGATGAAGAGTTCTGTACTACCTGTTTGGTTTTTTGTTGTCAATTCATATTTGAACAAATTAGATTTTTCAACATCTCATTTTGCTCATTTTAAATTTTATTGGTCTTATTAATTACTTTAATTGTAAATTATTTAACTCCATTATTTTATTTAACTTGACATTATGAATTTTACAATATAAGAAATACTATATGTGATGTTTCTTCCGCAAAATGTGAAATAAACTTAACTCTATAATTAATCAAGATCATTAATTTTGAATTTAAGAGTTTGATATTTTTTAATACAATTGTTTTAACATTTTTTATTGCCAGTTGAATATACAGTGAGTGAAAGTATTCGTACAGAGAAAATGTTTTTTATTTTTAAAACGTAAATATTATCTAGAAATAAATCATCGAATTAATGTCGAATCAATATCGATGCAATGATTTCAATACCAATTTGATCGATTCAACGTTTTTTTTCGCTCATTTTTTACTGGGTAATTAATAATTTATTCATAAAGAATAAAATAGACTGTATATTTCTTAAAATATACCAAAAAGATACCAAAAAGATGTGTATTAATTATAGAAAATACATCATCTGAAAATAAGCGAAAATTAAAAATTGTATTGTTTGGATGCTCAAAAAGTATTCGTTAAAAATATACAGTCGAGAAATTTAGTTTCTAAAATCAGAAATACATGCGAAGCTCATTTTATGTTAGAAACAGAATGTATTCATTGTATAAAATTGCTAATTAATGTTTATTTTCTACAAATAAGTCTTTTTTAATAAAAAATTTCTTTGTACGAATACTTTTTATACTCACTGTAAATAGAGAAAATTATCGAATCTGCAACATTTGAACATCTGTCATTGAATATCAGGCACGTAGAAATATTAAATTAACGTTAATAGTAATAATAATGGTAGACGTACTACTAGTGCGGTAATGAACTAATGTGCGGTATCTGGCGCTTCACAGTATGGCAATCCAGCGTTACAATTTCAGCACAGCCAAGCGAGAATGTGTGATACTCACGTTGCTAACTAGCTCCCCATTGTTCACGTAAAACATTCATAACCTTCGTTATAACTGTCGACAACCGCTATGTTGAATTTTCATAGACTGTCTGTGAAAAGGAAAGGATTTTGATAAAAACATTGCATCCTTTCCCATCTTATAACAGATTGATTGAGATAAAAAATCAGTTGGGATAAACTCAGTGATGGAAGTCGCGAGCAAAAATCAATTTAAACATAATCGTCAAAGAAAAGATTTACGAACATTAATATTAATTGATTGTGTGATTTAATATGGTCAAATAGAAAATTATGACATTTTCTCAGAATATTCTCTATAAAATCTTCGAAGTGTGAATTTAATTCTAAAGAGTGACGAATGAGCCAGTGAAAAAGAATGGTCCAACCGTGAATTTTAAAAAAGTGAGATTTCATTCTTTAGAATTAGACCCCACTCTAAAGATTTTAGAGAATTCCAAGAGATGATTTCTCGATTTTTTTGTATTAACAATGCTGCGATTTAAATGATTTAAGCACTTACAAACGAAAGCGGGTACAGAAACGAGAGGGAGGTGTTCTTCAGTTCTTCTAGCGATGCCAATCGGCAGACCTCAGTGGGGCAGAAGGGGGGAGGGAAGGGACCATAAAATTTCTCTCCTCGTCCCGGCTCTCGACCTGTTCTCACGCAACTCGAGCGCGAGCCTCTTGCCTCGCGGTGATCACGAAGAGAGGAAACGTCCGTCTGTCCGCGTTGCCGGCGAGAACAGGATTTTTTCGTTCCTTTTGACGTGAACGAGCTTGTACCCCCGCCCCGTACCTGATGCACGCCACGCGTTGCGCATCGCGCCCTTCGTAAACACGATCGAGCGAAACCCACCGCGTGATAACGACGTGCAGCCGTTCGTTTACTCCTTTTGCGGCACGTCTCGCCATAAATTTCTCTGACGCCCGTAGCCGAAGTATTTAATCGCGAACGTTAACAGCCTCGCCGCTGATCGGAGTTGACAGTAAATTTTAAATAGGCAAATGATACTATAGAATTTCAGAATATATTAAAGTAAATTTAAAATAAGATCATAAATAATGATAATTTCTACAATTTTAATTTCCATCTAATACCGTACATTCACCAGGGTTGTCGCAAAACTGAAAATCAGAGAAATCAAGGAAGTGTTAGGGAAATTGAAAACTATCGAGAAAATCAGGGAAAAAGTCAGGGAATTTTTTGCAAAATTCTCTGGAAAATTAATAAAATTCTTAATTTCAAAGAAGTTTAATATGCGTACGTCACATCCATGTAGTTTCGGAATATTATCGACTTAATTAAATATAAGCATTGTCAGCAACATCAATAGTAATTTACATTGCTATATTAAATTGCTCCCTCAATAAAATATTTAACGGTTTCAAACTTTCAAACAAATCATTTGAAAATACAAAAAAGTTTTAAATATTAAAAGCATCATGAAAAATCATGAAATTTTGTCCTTTGGAAATCAGGGAAAAATTATGGAATTTTAAGATGAGAAGTGTGTAAAGATTATAACGATGCAAGAGCATTTTGTAAATAGGTGAAGCGAAAATATTCTTGCAGTAGTGTAAACGTACGTGTTGAGAAGACGACCTCTCTAAATAGAAAGATCCTTCCTTAGGTGCATAACTACTAACTACTCCATCATTATTAAACAGCTATTAATCCTCGTCGCCAAAAAACAGATCAATAAAATGCAATAAAATGCAATAAAAACGATATCACATAGACGATCGTCGTCTTCTCATATCCTCGGTATTTCTTCTCTTGATACTAAGCCGCGCTATTCCGGTTAACCTAGACGTTTGTCCTCGGGCGAACACGACGGTCTTTTCTGATTTCGAAGAGACGATTCTTCGACTATCCTTCGCTTCCATCGTATCGCCAAGGGACTCTTGCATCACGACAACTATCGATGGTAGGACACAGCCGCCGGTGGGACTCGTGGGTGGGCTCCCTTCCCGTGCGGCACATCATCCATAATTACAGGTTCCATTATTTACCGCCTGTTACACACTTCGTTAGCACGTCACTTATATAAAGCATCTGTGTACCATTTAGTAGGATACACGTAGTATCTCTCTCTCATCCTCGAATCATCCTACAATCTCGCTGCCTTTGCGTCATCTTTTTACAGCTTGACCTTCTTCTATTCGGTATGGAGTCGGTCTTAACCATTATCTCTTCTACTTCGCTTTCTCGGCTTGTTGTGAATTTTACATGGCGCGGATTGTAACGCTAATCATAGTCATCGGTCATAGTTATCTTTTGCCAATGCGATTTAGATAACTCTCTCTTTTTTCCTCTCCAACTTATGTTTTCCAAATAGCGTAAAAATTTAACTATCTCTATGTTTTTTGTACATAATTTTTTTTTATCTTAAAAGCTATATTTAACCATTAAATTAATGTCTCCTTTTATTATTTATAATTATTACATATTGAAAAGTCATTCGATATCGATAACAAATAATCATTTACAGTGCTTCGTGTCAAATGGTCACGTCATGTAAGATATTATCTCAACCACTTTCCATTGACACTAATCATCTCGCGTGATTTGAGGAGAAAGAAAGATCATCGGTCGTGGTTCTGAACGATCACGGCGTTACGACGGCGATACTGCAACAGTGAGAGAGCGTTTTATGAATGAATCGCGTGCGTGCCAACCGTCCTATTAGCGGTAGGCCCCTGCCAACGGTAGCAAAGTTGTGTTCGAACACGAGAATGTTTCTCAATTACCTCGGAAAGCCGCTCTCGGTGCGCGCACCTACCGCCGTGATTATAACCGAGCCGTGACGTGCCAGCTCGCCACCACTGTTTCACGAAGGTCTCGGCCAAGGCGTTACCATCACAACCCGGTTAATGCCACGCTTCGTCTACCTGAATGGAGATTGTACATACCATAAGATTACTATGGATAATTTTAAGCTCTTCGAATAAAATCGCCTAGCTGCTCCTAGGGATTTAGGAACTATGTCGACTGTACATTAATTGAATTAACAAGTACATAAAAGATTGGTGTATTAATAACAAAACACATGAGTTAGATACCAGTTATATACACTAGTTATATTACTCTCTAAATTTTTTGGAGTGGAATCTCATTCCAAAGAGTGAAAATTGAGACGGTCTTGAAAAAGAGTGGCTCAATTTTTATTCTTTAAGAGTAATATTTCACTAAAGTTTTAAAGAGTATTATTGCGCATGTACTATTTACGATTAAAAAACTGAGCAACAAATGCAACAATATAACAATAACGAATTGTTGTTAAAAGTTACAATACAAGCGCTGAACGTATTAAGACGGCTACATACATTCAAGTAAACTTGTCAAGTATACATGTACGAACCGCATATACGCAAGTTTATTGAATCGTGTGTGTGACAAAACTGCACAGTTATTGCAATAAACTTGTATGTATACGGCTTGTGCATACCATACTTGACAAGTTTATTTAAACATGTGGCCGATCTTAAATTATGCAAATCAGATTTGAAACGCGGAATAACCTAATTGTCATTTTCTGAAAACATATTAGGTAACATTAATATGACTTCTATGTATCATCCATTACAAAATAATGAATAATGCGGAACCTGTTTATGCGTGAGCGACTTCTTTGCTCCGCAAAAGCTCTTCTGGGAAGTTTTCACTTCTTGAAAATTGTAATAAACACGCGCGTGCATTTCTTGGCGGCCAAGCAGAAAGAAACGAGCAAATAAAGCCGCAAACTAGAAGCGTGATACTTCGTCATCCTCGACGCACAGAAAGAACGAGCGTCGTGCTCAAGTCTTTTCAGAACTTGTACGTTGATTCCACCTAGTAGTTTCCCATTTCCGTCATCGCCGCCCGCTGTAATGAGGTTTTAAAAAGCACGTGGCGCGCAAAAAAGGCAATGATATAATGAGAGATTATAATTTGTTATCACAAATTTATTTATATTTTTATCAGATTATTATACACTGAGGAAAATAATGGTTGCAATTACCATAATTTAACTATAATTTATAATCTATAATTATATAATAAGTGAATTTAAGAGAATAAATATACTCATTATAGCTACGATTGCATTTATTGAATGAAAATGTTTATTTTATTTTTTATTTATATCTTGATATTTTACTGTATCTTATTAATATTTGACATTATAATTAATAATACAATTTTTTCATGTTTAAAAAATTATACATGTACGGTTATTATTACTAAAATTATAGTAGTGATAACTATAAAAATGGAGCTCGTAACTATAATTATTTAAGCATGTAATTATAGTCGCAAATAGCAAACACTTTTCTGTCGGTGTACAATAATCAGAAAACTATAGTGAAGGAAGTTTAATAACTTTACGCTAACAATAAGATACGATGAATAATTCCTTACTTTGTACATTTAGAATAATTCTTGAAATTTTACCATAATACTTCTATACAGAAGACACATCATCACGTCATTTTGAAAGTTCTTATTTCTCATTCTGAATTAGAAATGACTATGGCGAAACTTCGAATCGTTGCTATTGTTAGTTGACGGGTATTTGCGAGTGAAACTTTTTTAGAATGATAATTACGATTGTAATTAAACTTCTCAGAGTGAAAAGGAACCCTCGCGATATCCGTGGAGAAATGAGCAAGCGAGCGCGCGAGAGAATGGTACGGAAAGAAGAAGAGGTGGGTGGATAGCGGAAGGGGGAGGGAGTTGGAGGTTCTAGAAGGGTGCAGGCGGTTGGTGGAGTACCCGGACTCGAAGGGGATGCGAGTGGAGCAGCTCGGTTGAAGCCTTGGCAAGGCGGAGTGCCATAATTGGAGCGGTCGCGTGCGCCTGCCGCAGGACAATAGACTCGTCCGAGTGCAAATTATTAACGCAGCGCGCTCTCTTCTTTCTATTCCTTTCTTACCGCCTCTCGCCCGAACTACCCGTCTCGAGAGATTCACATTCTTATGTTTTGATACGCTGATTGTGGAAATTACAGCGCGGTAACCCATCGAGCTATTAAAAAATCGCAGTGAAACAACAAACGCAAATATATTGAAAAGATTTATAATGATTTTATACAACGAATATATATATATATATATATATATATATATATATATATATATAGATATAGATATAAAATTATATTAATTTAATATTTTTAAATTGATAATCTTGTTTCTTGCAATTTTATTGGCATGCAATGCGTAACGTGGATATTCAGGATAATGTATGTGGACGTAGTTGTTTATCCATCTGTAATGGACGCGAACGAATGCGAACTAAAAACGAGGAAACTACTAGTACTAGTAGAAAGAAACAAAAAGCTTCGATCTTTAGTTCTGAGCCGTAGGCCGACAGAAAATGCAAAATACGCGAAAGGAAGAAGAAAGGGGGATGAACTACGTATCCAATATTCGAGATCCTGAAGCATAGCCAGTAGTCTTTTGTTTAGCAAAAATTGACGTCGAGGGTAGAGATGATGGAAAAGAATGAAAAGAGATAAACGAAATAGAGGAAAAGAGCGAAAAAAGGAATAACCTGGCGGAAGCAACGTGGCTTCGAGATAAAAATTTACGCTAAGTGCAAAATCTTTTTGACCTCTCCATACCTGATCCTCTCTCTCTCTCTCTCTCTCTCTCTCTCTCATCTCTGTTCTCTCAATGTATGAATAGCTAACTGGTCGACGATAGAAGAACGCGAAGAAGCGAAATTACGCTAAGTTTGAGATGCGGATGAAGCGGCGAATAGATGGCCAATCAGGGATGAGCTCCATTTAAACCGCAGCGGATTCTCTGCGCCGCGACTGAAAAGCATTTAACCAACCCAAAAGACCACCACCCCCTTTGTCTCTCCCTCGCTTTCATTAGACATCGTACTTTGTCTCTCCCGCTATGCTAAGGTTTATATTTTAAATGCTAATTGCTAGTTTTTAATGGGCCATGCTGCGAGCCTCTGGCTTCTTTTATTGTACGAGTCCCGCATCAAAAGCGGGAAAAGGGAGATACATAAAGAGATGGAAAGGGTGAAAAAGCAGAGTGCAGAGAGAATACTTGATGATATGAATCGCAACAGGCTAAAGAAAGATGGAAGTTGTTTACAAAATAACGCGATAAATATCGGTTATGAACGTCTGTAAAAAAAAACTTATATAACTAACGCGTTTCGAAAGAGAAATTGCACACGTAAGTTGATACATGTACGCAAAGAGAGTTTTAGTTTCAAACAAAACTTTAAGAATTTGGAATATATATTGTATAGAAACTTACGTAGAGGAAAAAAAGAAGAAGAAAGAAGTAGGAAACGTACTCGCGTGGGATGAAGAGGTGGACGCTCCGTTCCTACCTCCCTGAGGCCAACCGCCATCACCGGTATTTGTTCCGTCGGAAATAATGTATAATGAAAAAATTACAGCTTTTGCCGGCAATTATGTATATACGAAGGTGCCTTGTGCGCGCGCACATTCACGTACGCGTACGAGCATAAGAGCCGCGTGCAACCGCGGTTATAATTTCTCTCTCGTTCCCGCGCACAAATTCCCCTTTTCCGACCACCTTTTCTCTTCGAACACTTACCCCTTCGTCTCATCCTACGATTAAATCATGCAGACAGAAACGCGTGTTGTAAGGTTCCTCGTTCTTGTTACCGACAATTACTGACGCTCCTCGTTTAATTCTCGTTTTTTTCCGGCAGCTCCCGACTGCCAGAGTTATGTTAAATAGATTGAGCGAAAACAATTACGTTACCCTCGAAGGAGGGATATCGCTCGTAATACTTATTATACTCGTCACGGGACGCTACCTCGTGCAATCCGCGCGCGTCGATGAGAATCTTGGCGTGAGGTTCGCGAGGTTAACGAAATCGGCTTGTTCGCGCCAGTCTAACGAGAAAATTATTTCAAATTGATATAATAGCTTCTCTTTCCTTCTAAATTGCCGAGCGGAAACGAATGGAAAGACGAACGCGGTCCGCTTGGTCTTTTTCATTTCAGTATCGTATCTATTATGCTGTTTGTTTATATTTGACTTTAGGCGTTAGAAAGTTTAACTTTTAAATTATAAGGAAATTGAAATAGAAACGTAAAGATAAAATTATTTTCCGTTTATGATTCTAAATAATTTTTAAAGGGTGAAAAATCACTTGGAGATAAAACAAACAGTTTCAATTCTATCTAGTATTTGTTTAAAATATTTATTAATTTGAAAACTAAGAATGTAAAAGATAAAATAGTAGGTATATGATAATTAAGCGGTAATTGTCGATGAAATATGAGTAAGAAGGAGAAAGAATAGTATCTTATATTTTCCAAAATTAGGAGACAAATAAAATGTGCAGTGAAGCGGATTAGTGTGTGGATCAAGAAAGAGCGAGCAGATGAAGAGAACATAAAGCAAAAATATGAAAAAGGTAGGATGGGAAAGGATGAACATTGTTCATATTATTAGCATTTTGAATGAAAACTTTAGACGGAAGGAGAAGTATTCAAACTTCGCTCTGAATAGCATCATGAGATAGTAGGAACATTCACAAACGCGATAACGAGATTGTTGTGACAATGTTGAAGGAACCAGGAGATGTTGATGAAAAGATGGTACCAAAGAAAGTCTCAATGCGCTAGAAATTATCCAGAAAAATCGTAATATTAGCATTCGAGAGTATGTTTAGCTGAAAAAAGCAACTCAAGAGGGCTCGACAATGAAGAACCGGAGAAATACCGCGGACTGAAAGCCCGATTATCTTCCGCTCCTCGTCGCCGCCACGTCATAATCAGCAAATTAAAGCGAGCCCGCGAGCCAACCTCCGCGCATTGCTCTTCATCTCGTTGTCTTCTTTCTTCTCGTTTATCCTCTCCACGAGTTCTTCACGTAGTCCTTCTCCGGATCTTTTTGCCTGTCGCTTCGCGAAAAAGGAAGTCGATTGTGTCGACTTCCGCGCAAGGACGACGAAGTTCAAGAAAGGCTCAAAAGATCACGGAGGAAGGAAGGCTCGCGAACGAGTGAAAACTTTTGCCGGGTGACCATTATCACTTCGCAACTGGCCGCATCTTAATTTCCTAGTACTGACTTTTTTATCGAGCTCTTTGTTCACCATGAACTTTCTTTCCAGAGTAGATAGCTAGTTTATTTGGAAGAACATTATCATTACATATATGATATTGTTCGCAATAATTCCTTTTGAATTCCTTCCTTTCCTTTAGACTTTTTTATTAATAGATCTCGTTTTTTATTATTATTTATTATTACAAATTAATAAGAAGTATACTTTACACTTTAAATCTTATTAACATAATGCTGGTTTAAAAATATTACGTTATCAAAATACACATTCTTTAATTTAATCCACTCATTTCGTGTTCGTTTAACGAATATCGTTATGTTTTTTTAATGATATATTAAAAGAGAGAGTATATATATATATATATATATATATATATACAAAACATCAAATAATCATGCATTTTGATTTTATCAAAAATATTTTTATGACAGACAAATTTATATAAATAAATTTCATTTGGCAAATATAATGTGATTTTCGATAATCAGCCGTCTCTTCAAAGGGTATAATTACACTATAAACTCCCGCGAGATGCCATTCTAACTCAATGTAACGAGTTCCCGAGGCGTAAGTTTCAATACCGTGTAACGCGAGTTAACATCAGTCACTCGGCCGAGTTAACGAACGGGAATCGATACGATTGCACGATCGCGCGGAATTATTTGGCAAATATAACGGTGTGCAGCTGGTGCCGCGCATCGGTTTAGTCTTCCGCGCGATGGTTTTTCGTGATCCCGATAGAAGCATGCGCGCGTGCGGCAGTTCTCGCGCGGTCGCGCGATAGCATGGGCACTCGTGTTTAATGCAAATTTGCAAATTGGAGAGGCCACGGTAATCAACTAACCGCCAACGAGTAACTCCCGTAAACTCATTGAAATAGTTCATAACTTCGGGCGCTAGTTTGAGTTTCGGAGGGGAACGAGGGGGGAGTCCCCCAACTTTCACGGAATTTCCCACATCATACCAGCCGACCGACTGCCCCGGCGCATTGTTAGGACGTTCCTGATAACTTCTCTGTAATGTTTTATCTCGAATTGCACATAAATGTGGCGAGTTTAGACGAATTCTTCAATTTAAGAAAGTTGTTTTTAAGAATCGCGCAACTTGTAATCACTCACATATAATATGCTTTCTAAATCTGAATCAATGGATAATCATCGATATCGGTGCCAAGTATGCCACTGGTAATCAGTGAATTAAATGTAAGATCCCTAACTTAGCTTTTTGTGTAATCTAACTAACCTTGTTTTTAGTGCTTAAATTCAACGAATATGATATTGAAAGATTGAAATTAACGTGCAAATATCACTATTTTAATTATATAATATTCAAACATTCTTCCTTTTTTAGTTGAACTTCACTGATTATCAGTGCAAAGTGCCACTGTGTAATTAGTGACTATCCACTGATTCAGATTTAGAGAGTATGAAATAAAAGATTTAAAAATCTTGAAAATTAAACTTTTTGACACCACCGATCATGAAAGTCTCGTTGCACAAAATCGTATATTATTGACGACGTTGCATTCCATTCGCGTTCATTAATTATTTCAGATTTCTAAAACCTTCATCCGACAGACAGGCAGGAGAGAATCTTGACAGAATTAAGGAAGATGCAGAGGGGTAGACATCTCATCAGATTAAAAACTTTCACAGACATAAATAAATGAGCCGCCAGGCACAATGGAACAACGTTTGGTTGACGGAGAGGGGAAGAAGTCATGGTAGCAAAAGCGACAGCAATGGTAGGAGCGCGATTTCCGACTACAGCGATACCGAACAGCGGGGGACTGGCCAGTGACTGTGGGTTTGCGTATTCGCTCTTAGTATATTGGAACAGGAGTCTTTCTGTTCCCCTTTTTCTCTCTCTTTCTCTCTATTCGAAAATCGTACCATTGCCTTCCCCATCTCTCCTACTCTCGTCGTTGTCCCATCTTTTCCGCGTCCTTTATTCTCTCTCGTATACACCTTTCGTCGTTCTTTCTTCGACTCAATCCTCTCGACTAAGCGAATCCGCCTCACTGCCCTCCGCGACTTCATCTCTCCTCGCTCTCTTCCGCCTCGTCCTCATCGCTCTCTATCTACCTACTATTTCTATCTCTCTCTCTACTTCTCTTCACTGCGTTACTCCGCGCAGACCCTCGGCCACGTATACAAAGCCCACCGGTCCCCGGCTTTTATTACGAGGTAGTCTCCCTTCGGCCTCGTCCAGGTTCACCCACACCTATACTCGCCCTGTATACGCTCTCCGGACGCGACGTCGTCGCGATATATATTGGCAAACTTTGCGAATGTCGGATCACGCCGGATTACGCATCTCCAACAATATCGCTTTTTCTTACACCCTGCTCGCGCCGTACGGGAATAACCCTCGCGACAGGACTAGATACGTTCCCTGTTATCATGATAAAAATGTAACAAAAATTCTTTAGATCCATTAAATAATTTTATCAAGTACATAGTATTGATTGGATTTCAAATTTCAAAATAATGTCTAATTAATCAATCAAAATATTAAAATTCAAAACTTTTATCAAGAAACAAGATAAGAACCATAAGAAAATAATACACAAAATGGTCTACTGCGAGTATACGTATATCTCGTACGGGTCAACAGATCGTATCATCTTTTTCAAATGGCACAGCAGATCCTCTCGATCGTGCTCGCGAGTCGATTTTCATGGTGGACGCCATGAGAAGACGAAGTTTACCTCGCTCCCGTCATTCCGAAGTGGAATAACAGCGCGCGCGCGCACCCTCGCCAGCAAAGGCGGACTTAAATCGATTAGAGGATGGCCCGTGAGATGGAATCATCGGGTATGGGAAACTGATAGAGCAACGAGATTGGACAGAATGGGAAGCCCCGCAAAGTGGATGAGAGAGCACTATCACTCCTCCCTCGCGCGCAAGGCCTGGCCTGGCCTGCTGCGCGAACTTGCCCAAGTAAATTGCACTTCCTTTTTTCGTGCCGCCGCGCTTCGCGGAATATATTGGGGCCCGATCGATTTTTCTGGGGAAAAATCCATCGAAAATTCAATCATGCGCTTTCAGAGCGAACGGACGGGTCGGCGTATCTATTACTGGCGCATTATGCAAAGATACCTTCTACGGACGCATTAACGCCGAAATGTCGATCTATCTCTTCTCCGTTGAAAATTTAATGGCACGCGTAAAATCAGATTTTTATTGCGTCTCATAAAATTTCACGTATTATGTTGCTTCAAAGTCACTTTGTGAATGGATGGATATACATATAACAGTACAGTACTTGGAAAAATTCAAATAAATCTTAGTTTTCTTGAAAATTTGTATGTCTTGTTGATTATTTTTAATCTTAGTTGAATTACACATTGATTTGATCCATTGTTGACGCGAACACTCAGTCAACTGATAAAAATGACACTGAGTAAAATACAATATGTGGTTTTCGAAAGTTGGTCATGCAATTTTGTTGGCACGAGAGGAGGGAGGAGGCGTTTAGAGAGAGACAGCTGCAGGCGTGAACAGAGCGATACAGAGTGGACAGGGGTAGGCAGGCAGGCAGGCAGGCAGTCAGTCAGGCAGACGGGCAGACAGGCAGGCAGGCAGGCAGGCCAGGGATGCTGGGATGATGGCGAACGAATGCATCGCGCGAGCATGGAGGAGGGACACTGACGCGAGTCCGTCGGGTGCGAAAGCCAAAACCGCAGAATGGAATTACTCCTGTTCAATCGTTTATAACGGCAGGATAAATGGATTAAACCGTCGGCGCACGACTCGCAGTTTATTTGTCATCGCGCAGAGAAGTGCAGCCAGCGAGTCACAGTGTAGTGTTCGCATGCCGGAAGTCGCACGTGAGAAATCTCGACGTTACAAATATATATATAAGTTCCAATCGGAATATTATGTTATCGATACATAATTTCGGAAAAATTTATCGTTGAACATCGTAAAACATTTGATTTATTTTAGTTTACTTTGTAAACAATTCTTTAGAATCTTACTCTAAAGAGTGAGAGTTCACTCCAAAGAATTTAGAGAATATATATATTATAGAAATTGCGAAGAATATGTATGTGTTCTGTAAAGATACAATTAGAACAATTTTTTCCGCGCCGAGGTGCATAATGTAAAAAATTATTGGAAATAAGTGATAAAGGAAGAATATGCGAAATGAATTCACGCGGTCTTGTAAATGAAATATATTACAAAGCCGCAACGACGACCTTTTTTATGTTACAAGGAAGCTTTTAC
>Ga0157364_1001397_pt1 | contig 20408 bp, 6 predicted proteins | sample AttsexASBM2_FD_111476 | JGI IMG/M metagenome (GOLD analysis project Ga0157364, IMG submission 111476) | Fungus gardens microbial communities from leaf cutter ant in Ribeirão Preto, State of São Paulo, Brazil - Atta sexdens ASBM2 | ecosystem: Host-associated > Fungi > Mycelium > Unclassified ...
CTCAAGACAAAAATCATATCTATCTTAAAAGATTGAAGACTAAAAATGGAATACAGAAAAAATCATTTTCTTGAAATATTAAAAAAATTAAGCAAATACAGGTCTGAAAATAATTTTGTTGGGTCATAAAAATAATTATGTAAAAAACTGAAGCCTGGTGAGCAATGCTATAAAAAGTTTCTTTAGTTTAGTACTAAAGTTCTAACAACTCAACTTAAACGTACCTAGTTAAATTTTTTTTTCATTTCAGCAAAAATATTCTATCCGTAAAGAAATTGTTACAATTGAAAATAAAAAATTGATATTCGGAAGGGAATGAAATTTATTGACTCTCGATAATTTCATTCTTCTAGAATAATTTTTTTCGAGAAATATACGGAAAGAACGATTTTGCTGAAATATCAAAAACTTTTTGTAACATTACTTCAGTTTCTTAATTACTTTTGATAGTCCGACAAAATTATTTTCAGATCTGTATCTAATCAAATTTTTAGATATTTTAAAACTGTTCTTTCTATTGTAACGGTTATTTTTTTATAAATTATGTTACCACATGCCCCACGATTGTAGAATCCTAATAAGTATTTCAGTCAATGTTGAGGCGCGCGATTAATTATTTATCTGCCGTTTTGAAATTCAATGATATCGAAGCGCAATATACGTTTGCCGACGTGATGCGGTAGCCAGTTCGCGTAGGGAATTCTCGGGAAATGAAACTTAGTTCGAAACAATCCATAATCCCGCGATAGAATTGTGCGAGAGGGCGGACGACGTCGAGGCAGGTCGAGGCTTGTGTTAAACTGAAAATAGTGGCTCGGCAATGTCGACGGGAAGATTGGCACGAATCCAACGGATTCATCGCACCCAGCAGGGACGAAGTCAACTATACGTTAATCTTCTGCCAACGTGCTTTTCATTGTCTATTCGCCTCCTTTTCAGCCTTCGGATCCGGTTCATCGTCAGCTTCATTGACTGTTTCGTATTTTTATCAAGAAAACTATCATTTTTATTGTCTAACAACAAATTCACAATATAAAATCTAATCATAAAAGATTTAATTTTTCATGTCGTAAAATAGAGTAATTTTGATTCAAAATCGAGATAACTTTGACCCAAAATTGTTAATACCCACTCTCTAAATTCTTTTGAGTGAAATCTCACTCTAAAGAGTGAAAATTGAACTAATCTTGAGAAAGAGTGGCTCATTATACTATCATAATACATTTTAGAATGAGATTCATCCTTTACTCTAATATTTACAAGTGATATAAGTAATAATTAAATAATTTATTAGATGCTTTTGAAAATACGTTCTTAGATAAAAACGCTGTGTATTGTTGGAGGAGCTAGGTGCTCGCGTATAAATTCCTGAATCGAATTTGGCGACTTTTCAAGAAGTTGATTACACAACAACGCGGCGAACTGCGAGTTCACTTCCGCCTTCTCTTCTCCTTCTTGATTTTTCTTGGATACCAAACTTCTCATCTCTTCCTACATTTACCATTTCCGTAAGACGTTAATACAGAAAGGAATAAAAAGTATTTTTACTTCGTCATCTACAGATTTTTATCGAGAAGATGAAAAATAAAATATGATGCTCTCACATTTTAACGTGATATATTTTCAGTACACCGGAATTTAATTCTGTGAGCTTTCGCACTAAAAAAGTTTATCATTTTGAAATCTTTATAAAGTAGTTGTTCTGTCAAAAAATAAGTACTTTTAAAGCTACTTTTAAAACAAAATTACTGCGCATTGATGACAACCAACACCGGTTCAGAATTCGAAACTATCCAGAATTTAAAAGAAATTTTTAAATATATCCTGAAAGTACAATCAACGTAAATAAAAAGTTATGTTTCTTTTATACGAACTCAATCTTGAAAGGGTTAAAGACGTAGTCACCGCGGGTAAAGGTTTCGGGCGCGATCGCAATAATTTATTTCCGACGACGACGGAAGCGAGCGCACGATTTCTGGCGAGTGCATCGGAATGGTGGCAGTTACGGGGATCGAAATTGGCGTAAGTCCAAGATAGATTCGCCCACCGTGCGACAAGTCGCTCCAGCGTCGTTTCAGTGCCTACCAGGAAAAAGTGATTCTTTTAAGCTATCCTCCGCTCTTCCTAGCCTCGCGGCTCATCTTCTGCTGCCGCACCAACTCGCAGCGTTTTCCTCGAGTGCGTTGTGTAGAGGACTCTAAATGGAATTGGCCTCGCGCCAGTGAATACGGTTCTTCGACAAAATGGGATTTTTCGGTACGCACGACGTACATTTGCGCCTCTCGTCGTTTCCTCGAGCAATTCTCGCGCGATGATCGTTTGTCCGCGAATTCACGAAAGTAATGCGAATCGGAATCTGACTCTAAATACTTTTTAATCGGCATAAGTTATGTTCAGTCATGCAAAGCTGACATAATACGCTTTTTTTTTAATATGTAATTGAAAAGCATAAATTAGTTATTATGTATCTCCGTTTTCTTCGAATCTCAAATTATGTGTACAATATACAGAGTGTATACGATAAATCTCTAATACTTTGAAATGATGCGAAATAAAAAAAACACATGTATATTTCTGGGTATTTATTTTCTAAAGAATAATTGAAGAAGTCCTTTATGGAAAATTACCAATCTACTTTACATGAGGATTTTAGTATAGGATTTTGAGCCGTTATTTCACTTCAAATATACCAAGTGCATTACAGCATGTCATTAGTATATGTGTCAATGACGATGACAATTTAATCGCATAAAATATTCACGTTTGGTGAAACTACTACAACAAACAAACTACGATCAGGAAAAGTTATAGCTAACATTTGGCGGACTTGTAAGTTTCTAAGAAAGAACATGATTATCGGATCATTTTTCTTTAATGAACTGACATTGAGTGCTCTGATAATTATCTGGACATGCTAAAATTATTTATCTTTCCGTAAAATTGCACACCTGCATCCCAATAACGTATTTCAATAAGACAAAACTTCTTCTCATTAAAGCTTACACGTCCACCAAATATTGTATATACAACTTTTTCAAGTACACTGAGAAAAAAGTTAGCTTTTCACTGGCAGAGCTAGTGCGCACTCAGTGCACATTAAAGCCGTTGTACAAAAATCGACGTAAAGATGTACGTTGAATAAAAATATAGAAACGAATTAAACCGTAAAATCCTCAATACATTTTATTGTGGTATTTGATAAAATAATATAAAATATACATTGGGTAATTTATTAATTGAGATATTTCTTTTACATTCAGATTACTGTGTACAATAGTAACACTTTAAGTGCACTGAGTGTACACCAGTTCTGTCAGTGAAAAACGCAATTAACTTGACTAAAGCGTTTAGAATTCGTAGTGATTTTTTAGTTGAAATATTTAGTATTTAGGTCAAATATATAGGTGAGTTATATCAATAAACTCACATGTAATTTAAAATGATTGTTTGAATTTTTTTGAAAACAAATATTTGACAGTGTCGCATTTAGTCGAATCAACTAATATTTTTTTTCAATCAATAACTTTTTTCCTCAATGTAGTTTATTTTACTAAGGTGCCAAGCATCACTTTACGCAATCGAATTATGACCGCCATACCAATATAACTAATGATATGCTGCAGCGCATTTAGCGTGAAATAGAATTTCGATTCAATAATCCTTCGTATTATTAAAGGTGTTCATGTAAAAGTATAGTAACTTTTTGTAAAAAAAACCTTTTTAATAATTTTTTAGAATAAAAATATCCAGAGATACGTATCTTTGTTCGTTTCTATTTCTCATAATTTCAAAATATCAGATATTCATCGTGTGTATATATATATATATATATATATATATATCCTATATACTCTAGATAATTTATGTTAGCTACAAAGCTTTGTGATAAGCTTCTTGAGTATAATAAAACCGAGTGCATACCTTGTAAATTTAAAACTTCTAATTTTGATGTTGCAAAATTATAATACGAATGTTTATGATTAAAATTAAACACTAATATGCAAATGCTTCTTTCGAACTATTCTATAAAGTAACTATTGAAAGTGTACATAAAGTTATGTTAACATTATGGTTGACATTTACCTCCATGCACTTCGCAGACCAGGAACAGGTCAGCTCCCTCCGGGTAAGCCTCGAGGAGTTTACTCATGTCTCGCTTCTTCGCATCATAGATTATCGGCTTCGTCGGTGGCACTGTAAACAGAAAAACCGACATGTGAACGATATGCATATTTTCCAGTTTGGTAGCTGAGATTGTCGTAAATGTGGCTTAAAGAAATCTTTAAAGAGGATAACTTTATTTCGAGAATTAAATATACAACCGTTTTTAATATTTATTACATATGAATATAATATAAAATATACATGTCATATATAAAATATAATAGATTTTTAATTTAAAATTAAAAAAAATTCGCCCTAGAGATAATCAAAAAAGTCTACATAAATTTGAATCCTTTCTTGCAATAAGTATTCTTTATGGATTTTAAAATACTATCCTAGTAATAATTTACTGGCGATACCTTGGTTAAACATTAAAGATTTATCGAGCCAATATTTGGTCAATATTGTGCCAATAATTCTGCTATTAGGATTAGCAGCATTATTATCGAACAAATCGATGTTTAATTTAATTAGTGAGATTATTTTAATTTATGATAGTAATCAGCACGTAGTATTGAAAGATGTATTTCAAATTTGAAAATATTATTAGGTATTAATATTCAATCACTCGACTGTATTTAGCGTTTTTTTACGAAATGCAAGATCTTAATGTGAATTAAAAACTTTAAGTTTTGACGTTGCAAAATTATAATTTAAAATACTTATGATTAAAATTAAGCGTTAATCTCAATTGTAACTATAAAAACTACACTTAAATTCTGAAACGTCCTGTTTGAAGTATAGAATGCAAGTAAGCCTCAGCCTTATGACATATTTGATTTATTCATTCAATAGTCTTGTTTACCTTTTTATTGTTTAAAAAAATAAATATTTATATACAAGGTGTTTTTTAATTTTGTAAAAGAAAATTGTACTAGGGAATATGAAATTATATGGTACAGAAAGAAAAGTCGCCATACAGGCGATTTTTTATTTGGAATGTTTTTTAATAAAATGGCATATTTTCAAAATATTCGCTTATTAAGCTTAAAATGAATCACTTTTATAGACATCAGTTTTGATTAATTATGAGTATAATATTATACTTTTGAGAGGCTTCGTGCATATCTTGGCCAACTACAATAAGCAAAATAAAGCCGATGACGAGAAAGGAAAAAAAGGGAGGAAATGAAGCAGCAACAATAGCAGTAGCTTTTATACTTGACTGACGCGGCATCGCCAAGCACTTTTTTTCCCTTTCATTGCCAGTCCGATGCATCCGCGATACAACCGAGGTAAATGCAAACAAGTCAACGAGAGTCTCATCCCAATATGTCGCCCGAATGTCGTATAGGAATTGCCTTCGGTTATTGACGATGTCGATCGACGGTACACGCTCCATTCGTTCGTGCTTCCTCTTCCCCTTCCGGGAAGGTGCAGCTAGCATAGAAAAAGATCGCGTTCGCGAAGACGAGCTTTCGTAGTAGGGAAAACTCGATAAACGATCTCGATAAGACTCGTCTTCGATGCATGGTGAAATATTCTGATTCGGTTTACTCGGCTTCGCAGTGCAACCGCCCTCGCGCGCACTTCTTGATCGCAGCAGCACTGTGTGACTGCAAGCTACGCACAGATTGACATCGTATATGTATAACCTCGAGGCGATCGCGCAAAATCGAGGCTTCATGGGAATCTTTATGTAGATAGCTCGAATCACACTGCACTTTGTTCTCGAGCGAAGTGCGGTGCCACCATGTTGCTGGCGTGACTTGTTTGTTCATATCGTCGAGCTGTATCCGAAGTACGTGGCGATATTTTCAAAACATGTTCTATGAGCGCAAAGTTAGTATTGTCAACCTGCGTTCGAAGCTATATGGCGCAAGGTAAAATAAAAAATGTAACGAATAATATGCATACATGAATTTGAGTTTCATATAGCAGCACATGAATACATGTATATTATCAAGATGATAATATAGATTTCATTAGAGACGTTTGTTTAGCTTTAATTTAAAACGTATGGATTTTATCCTTCAATAAATGGAATATATATACTCCATTTTCACAGATATAACACCGTGTATGGCATACCCAACTTTGATTACTTGTAACTTTCTTTTTAAAAATAAACATACTGTAACTATCTTTTTTGAAATGTTAGATATTAAGAAATATAATAAAATGTATGTATCTTTATAAAAAAAGTTGTAAGCAATAAAATAAACAAAAGTTTAAAAAAAAATCATTTTGGAAAAAACCAGGTATGGTGTATTGAGTAATATTGAGAATTAAATGTGAAAGAAAAATTGTTAATTATATCTCTATTTTTCTAGTTAAATAGTCTAAGTTAAATTTAATTTCAATACATGAAAACAAGAATCTGATTGCATTAAATGGAATTTTAATTTGAAAATATATAAATCAGAATTTTCAGGTTGAATCTATTAAATTCTAGTTAAGATAACCAGAATTCTAATTAATACGATCATTTTCTAGTTTGTTTATTTTTAATCAAGAAATTTTTCTTAGCAGCTGCAGTTTTCTAATAGTTAAATTTAACAAAAAGAAAGGTACAAGAGCATACATATGAGCAGATCAATTCGACTCTAATAGATTATTAGTCGTATGCAAGAAAATATTGCCCCATCACAATGAAATTAGCGGAAAGAACTCAATAATCGTTATCCGAATAATTGCCGTTTCCGATACGCGATACGATCGTTGTCGACTAAAGTAGATATGCTGAAGAGCAGAAACTTCACCGGAAGTGAGAAGAAGTGTTTCCGTTCCCACAGGATTTCATAGACGGACGTCGTAATCTCGACAGAGATTACATGAGGACGGCGCAAGACGACGCTTTAGTGACGCTAATACCCAGCATTCACGGCCTTTTATAGAGGAGTTTATCCGGAAAGATATCCCATCCTCTCCCAAAGCGCGAATTTTCCCCGTCTTCGAATCCGTCGACCATTGTTACGTTGACAATTGACTCGCTCGCGAAAGAAAAAGCTATAAGATGTGTTCCACCAACGAGTATTGCATGCGTCTAATATATAACGAATCTTTTTACTGCCATGAAATTTTGTAGAGGAATACCTGTGAATATTACCATATCTGCAATCCTTACTTCGATTCGTTTATCTACACTACAAAAAAATGTTTTGTTCTACAAGAATTAAAATTCTATTTTTACAATAAATATTCTTGATTAAACAGTACTAAATAAAATTATAATTTTATGCGATATAAATTTTTTAATTAATATAAACAAATATTTTCAAAGCAGAAAAATAAAAATAATTAAATTTATTTATTTTATAAACTACAATGCTTTAAATAATAGTTTTTGCTGAAAGTACTAAATTTTTTTTATAGTTTATAATTGTTACAGGGATTTCTGTCGAGATATCTAATGTTGTAAAAAATTATTAAAATTGGTAAATTTCATTACTGTGAAAATAAAATAATTTTCGAGCGTATAATTATAAATTTACAATTTAACAAAGCATAATGCATAAAAAGCTTTTTAATGTTAGCAGTTTTAACTTTTTATTATAACATTTTTATTATAACATTTCTACAAAAATTTTATAAAATCGGTAAAATATGTTTGATGTATTATACTTTGTATAATTTTTTACTAACAAACTTGCTGTAAAATATATTTAATATGAAATTGGTTAAGTATAATATATAGCAATATTATAATTTTTATGCCAACTATTAATTACTATAGTGATTAATATTAGATCGTATTTTATATATTTTATATATTACCGTATAATGTTTCGATCGGTATTATACATAAAATCGTATTAGTGCTAATTAGTAATAACTTTACGTTAGCTTCCCACGGTTAATTACAAAATAAATCGCCGTCATAGGGGCTAATCTCATGAATATTCAAACGATCGTTAGTAGGATAACATCATTACACATATTATTATCTAAAATTCTAAAACATATATACACACACACACACACACACACACACACACACACACACACACAAAAGTAACATTATATATATATATAAAACTAACACAATAGACTGATACAAGTCCAAAACCCTACCGAAATTATTGACAAAGTGGAAGTAGCAATACGTGCTGCATGAAGAGCTTCACCCTACGTTTGTGGCACCCCGGTGAGAATTGTTCATTAATCTTCCCGCATGCGATTCATCCTCCGATCCGAGTTTTACATATTTATTATCGTCTACGTGTGGTCGTGGAACGGCTGTTTTGGTATTCGACCCGTTACGTTGTCAAGTTCGCGCGGCATCGAAACCCCGCTAAAATCCGTCCAAAGTCATACAAAGCGCTCCTACAAAGCCAGCTCGGGTGGCATAGCCCGAGACGATTTCCATCTCTCTTTCTCTCTTTCTCTTGCCCTTCTCGCCTCATAGCTCACGCGAGTATGATTTGCGGTATTCACGTGTCTTTCTCGAGAGGAAGAGGGATGGGCTAATCATCGTGTGGTTCACGTAGGTGGATAAGCCGATGGTCCAACCCGCGAATCGACGTTTACCTCAGAATTTCGCGAAGTAGAACAGTAAAGTGAGACGGAGATAACATATGCGGACCTCGGTATCGCTCAAGGAAACTTTTACTGAAATTCTCTACTGTGCAGAGAACCAACGGAATACGCCGCTGTCTTGTCCGTACGACCGGTTATAAATGGGAGACACGAGTTGGTGCACCTGAAAAGTCGGTGCTTGCTAGCTTCTTCCAAGAATCGTGTTTCGCTGTGTTGCTTTTCTTTTTCTTTCTTCCTTTTATGGGCCACTGCAAACACGGTCGAGCATTGCACCGAATGTCTACCGTGATTTTCCGGAACACCATTCACAGAACAAGAATGTTAGAAAGTATCAGAGTGTCAGTCCTGTCGCTCAGTTACCCAACTATGAACATTTATTTTTATTCAAGTAAAGTATTCTATATCATGTGGCAAACTAAATTCTTTCGTGAAAATGAATTAAATCCAATTTAAACAAAATATAAGATAATCCCAAGGTTTTTCAACAAATTGTTACTATATACTTAATTCTATTCAAGATTACTACAAATTCTTCATAAAATCCTATAACTTTTTCCTGATTTTCATACAAAATTTCATTTTCCCTGAATTTTTTCCCTTTTAATAATATTTGAAATTTTTTTGTATAAATTTCATCCTGGTTTGGAAATCATAAAATATTTTGTTGCGAATTTAACATAACATGTAAATTACTATTAATTTTGCTGATACTATTCGCATTTAATTGTTAAGTTGATAGTTCCAAAATTGCGTAGATGTAATGTATACGCATATTAAACTTCTTTAAAGCCAAGAATTTTTATTTTCCAGAAAATTTTGCGAAATTCCTTGACTTATATCTGATTTCCAGTTTTATTTTATGGAAATCTTGCTATTGGAATGATTCCATAAAGTATTTGACAATCAACAGGCCGCTGTTCCATATTAGGAACTCGAAAGACTGATCAAAGAATCAAGAAGAATTTATCCGGTGGGCGCACAAATCTGCCGCGTCTGTAATACGAGCGTCAGCATCAGGAAACAAGATGGGGATCGATGAGCGAGCTTCCGGCCCACGGGACTGAAAATCTCACTGGACGCGCGCGGCGCGTTTCCAACGACAACGTGTAAACCGTTCGGCCGGCAACACAATGGCGAGCCGGAGGTCCGACGGAGCGAGGAAAATATATTGCTAATAGGGTTTGCAACACGGCCCGTTAGTCGAGAGTAATGCCTTACCACGGGGTGGCACACGTTAAGCTCGTTTAACGAACCATCCCCCCCACACTCTCTCTCTTTCTCTCACTTCCACTATCCTCACCTTTCGCCTTTTTTACCCTTCTACCCTCCCGTGTTCGTGCTTCGTGGACGTCGATTAGATTTATGTACTTCCATCGTGTGTCACGCGTTCGCCCTCTCGTCGCCGTGCTCTTGTTCGTCGAGGGATTTCATCTTGCAGCCGCGATAACCGCACGTGACCGTTTCGAGTCTCTCGATTAGAGAGGTATTCTTCTTCGCAAATCGAATAGAACGGATTGCCCGTCGCTTTAATGCGACTTTAGTAAGTTATTACCTTTTGATGCACTTTGAGAGCAAAGTAATCGTGAAAAAGTTATATGTAATTTTATCAGAAACGTTATTTTAAAAATAATTCTCACTATTATCTACGTTATCTTTACAATTTTTATATTTTTCTATTATTGCATAAATTATCGCGTATAATTATTAAGCAAAAATGTAAATAAACAAATAGATTGTTATATCATTTATAAAAAATATAATATACAAAGTATTCTGTTAAGATGAGTTAAGAGTTCTCTCTCTCTCTCTCTCTCTCTCTCTCTTTTCTCAACGTATGTATGAATGAATATGCGCGGGCGTGCATACAGATCATAAAACTCTAGAAGTGGATTCTACGGAGCACCTTGAGTCCCGTCACGTTCGACAGATGTCCAGGTGACTTTCCGAAGTGATAACGTCCTGCTCTGCTCCTTATTCCGTCGACTATAGGACGTCGTCCTGGTGGCGAAGATGTTTGATCCCGCACATATGTTAGACGCAGCATTGAATGCAGAACGTGTGAAGCTATATCCAATATATCTTGCTCCACATTTTCCTTACCACACAGATTCCATAAAGAAACTGAGAAAATTGTCTGGGATATGAGTAACGGAAATGATTAAAATTTAAATTCCATTAACCAATAGATTTTCCACTTAAAACATTGTTAAATTTATGTCAAATTCCAATTCGAGTTATTTTTAAATTATAGAATTACAAGTTATAAAAACAACATAAAATATTTCAGTTTATTTAAGTTACTTTTAATCATTCTTTACTGTTTTTATTCAATGTAATGTTAATTTAATTAAAACAATGAAGTTATTTAATTTGACTCAAGAAATATAATTTGATTTAAAAATTTATTATTTCTACGCTATGGAAATGACACTTGAGTATGGCATATCCAATTCAATTGCTTATAATTTTTATAAAAATGAACATATTTATTAAAATTGAATTATTTTTTTTCCAATCGTCAGACTTTAAGAAACATAACAGTACCAAATAAATATATGTATCTTTATCAATAAAAAAATTATAAGTAATGAAAGAAGCATTGGAAAAACATTGGAAAAAGAAAACTGAGTACGCCACACCCAGAATGATTTTTAAGGATTAATTCTGTTTACTTTGAAACTAAACAATTCGGCTACAGAAATAAGTTGATTTTTGTATTGTTCTTTTAACTTTTCTGTATTGAAATAACACATTTTGAAATTTGAAAGTTACAAATAACAAAATGTTAATTTAACTTAAATTTGAACTGCTTTTAACACACACAGTGACAATTTTTGCTCCAAGTTCTGTACTGTTACGTAAACGAGTTTAGAGAGATATTAATTTACCAAGATTTTTATTTTTTGATATGCTTATATCGAGTTACTCTTTGCACAGAGTAATAATTTAATTGATAAAAATTCGTTATTTAAAAACAGTTTATATAATGTTGAGATATAAATTTTCTATGTTATATCATATTACAGTTCACTCAATATTTCAATAGTCAAGTAAAATCGAATAAATTAGAAGCAAAAAATGAGAGAAAAACAGAGACACAGAGAGAATATCTGTAGTCTAAAATCTAAACTAGTCTACTGTTGTAATTAATATATAAACCAATCATTTAAATATCTTTATTTAGATTAGACACTTGTTCATTCTCGATGTTCTACTTTTGTAAACTCTTGTGAACTCTTATGAACCCTTATGAAAAGGCCACTTTCTCCAGCATATTCATGCAGAATCTAAGTAACGCCAGACGTGCTTGATCCGAGACACCTCGTATACAACGCTATGTGCGTTCATAACAGGTGAGTGTGCGTTTATATGTACATGTGTTAGATGCACGTATTATACATATATGCAACTCGGAGATGCACCTATCTTCCACGAGCTGGATGCACCATTTGCGGGATATTCTCCGACGCTATCGACGCAGGACGTGCTCGGGCGTGCACCATTTTGCCGTTACCTCTTTATGAGCACGCCCCGCGGATTCAAAGGCGTCGTTCATCCCCTACGAGAGACTAGCTAGCGCGTGCCGTGACAGTCCATGACAATTATTATAATTCAGCCGTCAGCGTACTATTTTTCCTTTTTCTTTCTTTTGTTGACGTCGTTTGACGTCGCTTGTCGACAATCACGATTAGCGATATACTAGCTAATTCTGATTAAATGAGGATATTGTCTTTCTTTCGTTGCTCAAGCTCATGGAATGTATACACCAATATTTTGAATATTTTGTATTTTGTATGGGAAAAACATTTCAAGACGATTATAAATCAAAATGTTTCAAATTTCATTAGAAAATTGTTTTAAAAACATCGGTTTAAATTTTAAATATGTACAGCATTAAAGATTAAATTAAGAAAAATAACAGTAGTTCCAATACATTAATAAATATTATATTAAAATTTTTGATGAGTTTAAACCCCAAGATTATAAAAAAACTTTTGTTCATCAATTAATTAGAAATAAATTCATTTTTTAATTTGAGACTTTATTATTATAATTGATGATTGTAATAAGATATATTTCATTAAAAATTGAGAGAGAGAAATTATATTCGCTAGTTTTCGTTGGTACAGGAATCCAGGACAAATTTGAAAAGTATGATTTGTTGCTTCTGTGAATGCGACAGAAATGCACACTGTAACACGTGGTTCGATAGAGACTATGGCGAAAAAGTAATGTAACATCGCGCGTGTATTAGTGCATTACTAACGGTATTATCCTGGGAAAATTATTGCCAGAGCGAGGTAATACCTGCCATATTTCAGGCATTACGAATATTGCAATATGGCTACCGTATTTTAAGAGCGATAGTTTTATCGCTCGACGTTATGATACCCGGTCCGCCGCATCTATGCTTTTTTTACGCTATTCGATGTGCATCGATTAAATATTGCAAGCATGAATGACGAGCAACAGCTTAAAAGAGACATTTTCTGGCATTAAATGCTACAAATTTATTCTTTGCGAATAATGTCTTTAAAAATACTTAACACATTTAATTGGGCAGATTACAAAGCATCGTTAATAATTTTTTTAATAAATTCCAAATTCCGTTTAAATCTGATAATTACAACACGAATACTAAATAAAATTCTTGGTTATATTCTTCATTATATTTCATACTAATGGATTATTATTACATAAATTTAAAGATCGTTATATATGAAAAATTAATAATTTTTTATTCAATCGATATTTTACCTTAAAAAAGAATATATAATTTTCGATAAAATTTATAAGATATTCCGCGAGATCAATATTTCTTGTTCAGAATAACCATTTCATGATCTCAATCATTGAATTTTCCTAACGAGACATTCTAACGAAACTACATGTTATAACTTCGACATTATTTTCATATCACATCAGAAAGGAGAAAGAATGTCAAAGAATCATTTATCATTAGCACAACGTAGCACAACGGTTGTCTGTTTGAGGCAATCCGCTCACGATCAATAAGATACTTTTGTAGATATTTATGACATGAGTAGAGTACTTTACATCCCATTTTACAGGCAAGAAACATTCGCATTGCAAGCGAATCAACTTGTGCTTAATAATGAAATTGTGATATTTGCGGATATATGAACTTTTAAAATACTTAAAATAAATAATTATTACTTGCACATATTATTTTTCTGTGCGTATGTATCATGTAATTTACACTCGATAATTGTAAGTAATTTTTTTTCTTAGGAGGAACACAAAATAAAAAGAATACATTTCCGTCGAATAAAATAAATATTAAAATTAAAATTTTTCTCGCGTCTTTTTATTGCATATTCCACAAACATAATTGTAAGAGGAAAAAGAAGAAAAAGAAGAAAAAATATTATAGTAATAAAATGGATTTTAAAGAATACAGAAACATTCGTGGTGCCTCTGAATGTGATCGTCCGCTCGAAGGACGGAAAATATCCGAGCGATTCAGACTTATTGAATTCTTGCAGCGAGTTGCATTCTCTTATACGCGTATAGGTGCACACGATGCTGGCGCGAATACTACGTGTGTACTACCCTCTGAATTATGGACCGCCGAGCACGCCCCCCCCCCTCTCTCTCTCTCTCTCTGACTCCCGTACACACACATTCACACAAAATGATAGTAACGATCCGCGTCCACAGTCACCGTGCGGTTGACGGGCTGCGTGACCTGAGTATCGGACTAAGGCTATGTAACGATTACCGTTAAAAATTTAGAAAAATTCCTACGACGCCGTCACGGCTGCCGCAGAGCCAATGGTATTTTCATGCGGGCGCACCGGTAATAGCAATATCCCTGTTCCGTCGTATTTTCAACCCGCACACGTACCCCTTTTGTGTGAGCGTGTCTGCCTCTCTGGCTACCGCGCCGATCTCGCGTGAAAAATCTCACAGCTCGTTGAGAACCGTATGGGGAAACGATCGGATATTTCTTTAGCAATGCAAACGAATTCAACTGTGGTATTTGCAAATCAGTATTTGGAGGGAAGAAAGATTTATTAAAGGTTTTGGTTTCATTTTTAGTACAATAAGTCGTTTCTTCGTGGAAGGATTATTGTTAAAATTTCTACATATAGAAAGAACGATTTTATTAAAGTATCTAAAAATTCAGTCAGATACAGATCTGAAAATAATTGTTGAACTATCAAACTAATTACTATAATTAATGGATTAGCAAAATAATAAGTATTAATGCGCTCCTCGTCCTGAAATGAACGGCAAGAATTCAGGAAATATCGATAAATCTTCTGGCATCTTTGAAATAAATATCTTTCTCAGGCTGGGAGCTTCAAAAGTACATATACATATAATTACGTATAAGAATGTCAAGCGTGATAAGCAATGCTGCAAAAAGTTTTAACATTCTAGCAGAGAATGGAAGAGTTTCTACCTTTATTTTTACCGTTGCTTTTTCAATATAATAGCAATTTTATGACATTGCAATTTTTTTATGATTACAATGATAATTAACGCTGAGGTAGCGCTAAAGTTAGAAAAGTCACTTTGAAAAGTAACTTGACATCATTACGCATCATTTATTTAAAAAAGTAATAAATAATTTGTAACGCATCGCCAAGTTACTTTTTCTGTTACAAGTAACAAATAAAAGTAATTACAAATAAAAAGTAGTTACAAATAAAAAGGTACTTTTTTCAGTAATTAGTGACCAACTCGTTACAAGTAACAGTATAAATAACAGTTGACTTTTCCAACTCTGATGTTATCATTATCGTCATAAAAATTTTATAACATCATTACCAAATTATTATTGTAACAAAGTAACGATAGAAAGAGTTATAAACAACGCGTACTTTTATACCCTACATTCTAGTAATCAGTTTGAATAACATAATTATAATTATTTTAATGATCCTATAAAATTATTTTCATATCTATATCAAGCTAAATTTTTAAATATCTTAACAAAACTCTCTGTGTAATAATTGCATAAGAAACTATATAAGGTAAAATTGCATAAGGTAATGTCTAAGGTAAATTGTAGTCTGAACAGAAAATTGGACATTTTATGAAAATCTAACACTTCATCTAGAACGATCTGCAATAAGATAAATTAGAGAAATTGTTTCGCCGAATTTTATTCGCTGAAGTTCGAGAGCGTGGCGATGCTCGGAACGAGAAACGATATTTCTTGCGACGATAGAATTCCAACAGTGCTTCTCATTATTTATTAACGGACAATGGGAGTATGCTGCAGCTTGATATTTTTATCACGGAAGCGTTTCATAAAGCACGCGCCGTCGTAGTTCACCGGCGACGGAATTAAAGCACGCTCTCGTCGCAAATTGATGCAACCCCGAAACGCGCACGCCGACAATGCGGGACATTGTTGCACGAAGCCGCGTATCCTATAGGATTTACCGACGAGATCCCTGTTTAATAAAAGCGCGTCTGATACTTCCCTCATCCTTATTTATAAACGTTATTAAAACATTCTCGCAAAACTCGTCAGAAAACAATTGGCTAACATACGGATGCATGTGTGTATGTGTTTAATATGCATTCTTGTTTTCTCCATCTTTCTATAATCATCCTTTTATACGCCAAATTTTGTTTGATTCCGCTTTTTCATCTATAGAAGTCATAAAAAAAGATTTACATTCAATATTTATTAACTAACGTAATAATAAAGAATCGGCTTTTCTTCACTATTCGTTCCTTCGCATCCATTCGAGATCCACAAGCCTGTTTATTTCCAGAAGTGGCCACTTATCCAGCCACTTGATCTCTCTCACCGAGAGTTAAGAAGGCTACCACTTTCTATCCCGGCGTTGTAAATTCTTCTCGATCTGAAGGAATTCTCCATCATGGGAAGGGGAAAGATCTTTTTGATTCTTACTTCTTCATTGTACAGTCATTAAAATTTTTTGTGTAGTATAGAAACTGTCGATAATACAGCATAAGTGATATAATAAGATTTGTGAATAAAAAAAAAATGCAGACAAATTTAAGCAAAATAAAAAATTTAGTAGCTTTATTAGAAAATATATTATCAGAAAGGTACCTTTAATTACGAAGATATTCAATATTACCTCAATAGAAATAATTAAGTATATAATAGAAGTTATCACCAAATCATTAAATATGAATGGTTTTACTTAATCTATAGCCGTTAATTTCATCAATATTCATATGAAATGTGCTGCTAATCTAAAATATCGTAATTATATTGTCACTCAAACTTCAGTTCAGAGTTTGCGTTCATTACGGATACATACGTGCATAATATACGTATATTGAATGCTTCCAAGTTATTATCGCTTCGTAAACTGATTTCAAGTTATATCATAGCTCAAGTTATAGATAAATAAAAATATTGAAAGTATAATAATGTGTTTTTACAATACTTATATTATCCTAAGTTGTTTCATCATAAGATTGTTTTATTATATATAAATGAAATTATATCTCACGTATTTGGAAAAGAAACTTTTTCTAGGCCAAGACTGATTTTTATCGACTATGCTTATCGGATAAGAGAAATAACTGTCGAATGAGAACTTGAATTCTGAATTCTTTTTTCATAAAGTTAAGTATAAGTTAAGTATAAAGTTCAAATAACTAGAAGTTTCCAAATAACAAATTTATTCATCAGATGAGTTTATTATCAAAACCTCAGAATGTCAAATCTAAATCGTATTTCCGATAATTTTAGATTGATTCCTCTCATTATAATACGTAAATAATATTATACGATATATATGTATAATGATAAAAGTCGATAAAAAAATGTGCATGTTTTTATAAAAAATGACAATAATGTTACAATTATTGCTTTATTTAAATTAATAAAGTCATTTAAATTAATAAAGAAGTAATAAAGATAAAGAGATCTCTTAGTGAAGAACTGTATTAACAAAGTTCTTCGAGGCCTCTTTACCTTCGTTATTTCTTCATTAATTTAAGAGATTATCAATTATCAATTTTATCAGTTATTAATTATATATTTACTATATTCGAAAAAAATATATTATTTTACTTTATTTGCTACTCAAAAATTATATTTTTCAATCAAATTATATAAGCAGAAAAACTAATTGCAAAAGGAGATAAGGAAAAAAGAAAATAAAAGGATTGGAAAAAATTTGATCAAGAGAAAGTCTTTCAAAGTAAAAGTCTTAATTAGCGAAAGATAAAAATTATGATATTCAGTTTGACTGTCTCGCATATATCACCCTTTTATAGATGCACTCGATAACATCAAAGAACAAGCATTAATTTCTCAGAATAACGATTCGAATGAAGTTATTAGTTTCACGATTGCTTGAAAGAGCTTCCTCATCTAACGAGAAGAAGAAAAAGAAAATCACTAACGATCTCACATCGATAGCTACTCAAAGATAGTTTCCATGTTACTGATAAATATGTATTCGAATCATGTCAATATTTCTCGTCATGCGCGTAGTTGGATTTGTAGTTACCAAGTATTTTTTTTATCTTAAACGTTATCTTAAACGTAATAGCAGTAAATGCTCGCAGAGATCATAGATACATCTTTCCTATTACCATAATTTTGTGATGGGATCAACGCAAACTTTCGTGATCATCAAATTCGCGCGTCAGTGACACGTAATGGCAAATAAAACGAACGAATAAACGATAAATCGGCGAAAGATAAGAGTATGCGTTTCCATTCCTGTCGTTTTCCATCCCGATCATCTTCCCACTCGTAGTTGCGAATTCCTACCACTTGCAATAAGCTCAGAAAAAGTTTTCCGGTTTGAATTGCGGTTTTTATTCCACACGAGTGATTCCTCGATAGCGCTCGTTCGACTTTGAACTGTCGTATTTTCCTTCAGTAATTACTCCGGAAAAATTCGTTCTAAAATGCTGACAAGACACTTCGTGACTTTTGTTCAATCGATGAACTCAATCCCCCGATAATGTCCCTCAAATTTCTTTATCGAGTACCGTTTCGTCGAAGAGTTTAAATAGCACGTGCAATTTTTTCGTACAAGTCAAAGTCAATGCGCCGCAGAATTTTCACGTGTAATTCAGATGTAATCGTTCAGTTGTAATCGTTATTTTCTTTTTCATCAATTGATAATAAAATCAATTTTTATTGAAGTAAAAAATTATCACCAATGATAATCCAATTACAGCATGCATTTATTTCCTAATAAAAAATATCTCAATATACATATATGATAATAAATATTTACAGTTAATATAATTGTAAAAATAAGGGTTTATAGCCAGTGTGGACGTACGCCCTTTTATTTTATAAACTCTTCGCTAAATTTTCATGAAATATTGGTTTATGAAATAATTTGATAATTTTCTTCTTACTAACTTTATTCATGTCTAAGATCAAAAATAAAAAATTGAAAATAGTGCATCCAATATGATAGATAGAATTAAAAAAAAATAATCTGATTATTATCACACATAACTCGATTTTGTAGAATATTGAATTACGAAGTAACATTAGGTTTCTGAAGTAACATCTAGTTTCGCTTTATTTGAAGCTCATCAGTACTACGCAAACAGTTAGTATCGATTTCCAAACTAACTTCCAAACTCTGATTATAGGTATATGAAACTATGACGCTAAATCCTCTTTCATTGGAGACTTATACACTCCTTTAAAATTCAATATTTTCAGGGTACATTCAAACTCAATATCAATCTCTAAAAACTGAGTTTCATGATAGCCGAATTAATCTTTTGAAATTTAAATTTTAGAATTCTCTTAAGCCAAAATCGATTTTCAACGACTCTGAAAATTCTTAGAAAAATAAGATCTTTAAGTTTCTAGAAAACACATCTTCAAAGGATTAAGAATATCTCTTTACGTTAATTTTTTGCCGAAGTTTAAAGATCTTGCTTCTTTTCTGATTAAAGTGTGCAAGCGACCAGTGCCAGCAATTATAGTAAACTGATCTACATTTACGAACGTTATCAACTGATTGTTGGCGATTGTTAGTAAATATCGCTGCATATCATGCTTAAAGGATAAAAATCTCGTTTGTTCGACATAATTAAGTACATTTTTTTTCTAAATAAATTACCTACCGGATATCTATAATAATTAAGTAGAAATTAATATGTTTCTATTAAAAATTGGTTCTCACGTGTGACTAATTAGTTTCCAATTTAAAAAGTGACACCACGTTCTAGAGACTTCGTCGCATTTAAAAAAATTTTTTTGAAAAGAATTTCATTTCATTTCTTGTAAGATAGTTTTATCTTAATAACTGATTCGTAAAATCTCAATTAATTATTAAGAATAAATGTTTTCATGAAACTGATGATTTATGAAATACTATGTGAAATACTATATTTAGAATGAATTTGTCCGAAAAGATAAGTTATATTCTCTCAGATATTGTGGCGAATATTCTATGTGCTAGTGGACATATACATAGTCTCATACCTGAATCAACATGAATAGATACCATATTCCCTGGGTTTACAGCTGTATGGCTACTGTACACACCAGTTGCATGTATGTATATAATACTCACTATATATGAGTGAGAGCCCTTCTCTTATTTCACCTCGACTTGAAGATTATTTGAGAAACACGAACGATCAATGTCACGATAGGAAAAATGAACGAAAAGAAATAACTCGACTAAGACCGGCAGCGTGTAGGATCACGTTTGCTGCCACATCAGCGAAGACGTCCGTAAAACTTCCAATTTCCGCCGTAAGGTGCAAATCGTGAAACATTGTCGTGTTTCTATTTCGGTCCAACGAAATGA
>Ga0157364_1001398_pt1 | contig 20406 bp, 13 predicted proteins | sample AttsexASBM2_FD_111476 | JGI IMG/M metagenome (GOLD analysis project Ga0157364, IMG submission 111476) | Fungus gardens microbial communities from leaf cutter ant in Ribeirão Preto, State of São Paulo, Brazil - Atta sexdens ASBM2 | ecosystem: Host-associated > Fungi > Mycelium > Unclassified ...
AAAGTGTTAAGCAAGGAAACAACTCTTGTATTGAGTAACACAAGAGAACTCAATAGAGTTTCTAGTACAAAGTAGTCTACCTTATATACTACTACTCATGGTCCGTGCTTACTACTGTGTATCCTACCTTAATGACCATGTATATGATATAAGACTAATATGTGTTGTCCATGCTGTATAACGTCACTTCATTTCAGAACCTTCTACTCTATTCTCCTAAGTCCTGTGATTAGTCTTGTGACTTGGCCATCAACTTGTGACAGCATGACTAATAAACCCTAACCTGAGTTGTTCTAAAAATAGAAAATAAATGAAAAAGAAAAAATAAAATAAAGTGAAAAGAGGAAATAAAAATGAAGTTTGCCATCAATGATCTTGACAAGTAGTTTTTTATCCTAACTCTTGGACTTAAAGTCATAATAACTAAGGAAATATCCATTCTAGAAGTAATAGTTGGACAAAAAGAATTACAAATAGAAAATGACAAGATCAAAATAGTCAAGAAATGGAAAATACCTACCAAGATAAAAAAAGTAGAAAGCTTCATGGAGTTTACAAATTTCTACAGATACTTTATCAAGAATTTCAGTCATACAGCAAAACTTTCTAATGAACTTAAGTGTTACGATCGATGCCTCTAGGAAACAGCATGAACATGGGTAAAGGGTATGATGACATGATCGGCTGCGCCACATGTAGTCTCAGTCAGCGCCTCATGCAGTAGGTGTTGCTACCTTGCTTTATCCTTGTAGTTTCCTCATGTTTCAATCCTCATGTATGCCTCATGGCTGGACAATAGACTCATATAAGTAGCGTAGATACATTCCTGTATCCTTACGCTTTACCACTTCTATATCATCCCTTACACTTCCTCAAGTCTTTGCCTAAGTGCAACCTGAGCTCAAGCTTAAGGTTGTTACATTAAGTGTAAGAAGAAATAAAAATGGGAAGATAAATACCAGAAAGCATTCAAGGAATTGAAGGATAAAATCACTAGTCAACTGATACTTGTCTTAATTAGAAGGGAAGAAAACTTCTGAGTGAAAACCAATATATCAGAACATACTGTAGAAAAAGTATTATCTCAGGAACAAGAAGGGAAATGAAAGCCAATCACATTCTTATCAAGGACAATGTAAGCAGCTAAAAGAAACTATGAGATATACAATAGAAGCTCTAACAAAATAGAAAAAATACTTATTGAATGCTATATAGAAGTTCAAAGTCTGAACAAATCACAAAAATCTCAAGTATGACATAAATTGAATAGACAACAAGCAAGATAGTATCTCAAACTGCAGACTATGATTTTACACTATAACCTAGGGAAAATGAATACTCAAGTAAATATATTGTCTAGAAAATATCAGATCAATATCAAAAAATATAATTAAGACATAATAATGCTTAAAGATGACCTATGTACAAGACAACAGACTACAAAAGCAGAAATAGTAATATTTATAAAGCAACAAGTAGAAGAAATCACATTACTAAAAGAAATTTGAAAAAACAAAATAAGAGAACAGAAGGTATGAAAAGAACTTAAAAAGGATAACAGTCAAGTATGGAAAGATAATAGCATAGTATATGTGAATAGAAAAATCTACATTCCAAATAACTAATGAATCTGAGAACAAATTTTACAGAAGAACCATGATCTAGCAGATGTAGGATATCCAGAACAACAAAGGATGCTTGATCTTATCAAAAAGACTTATTAGTGGTTTGGAATCAAAACTAATGTCAAGAAATATGTTCAAGGATGCTAAAAGTGTTAACAAAATAAAGTGCAATATATGAAGAAGACAAGATAATTGTACCCATTGAAAATACCTCAAGGACTATAGCAAGAAATTAGCATTGATGCTATTAGACTACTACTAAGATAAAATGACAGAGATGTTATAGTAGTAATTGTGGATTAATTTACAAAGATTATTAGACTTAGGGCAACAACAACAAATGTATTATTGGAAGAAATAGCTAAAATCTATAGGGATAACATATGGAAAATACACAGAGTATCAAAGAAAATCAGTTTGTCTCATAGTTTACAGAAGATTTATGCAAAGTACTAAGAGTAAAGAGGATATTATCTATAGCATATGGACAAATAGAAAGAATCAATCAAGACATTGAAACATTTTTGTAATATTATATCAATTATTAGCAAAACAATTGGATAGAATGGTTATTGGTAGCAGAATTCCAATATAATGACAAGAAGCACTTGACTACAGAGTATACACCATTTGAACTTAACTATGAAAGATACCTATGGAAAGAAGACCTAACCATAGGAATAGAATCTCCAAAGCTGGAAACTTTTCTTAAAGGGCTAAAAAAAAGTTGGGAAGTAACAATATTATTAGTAAAAAAAAGCACAAGAAACAATAAAAAGACAATTTGATAAGAAAAGATGAAACGCTCAGGGGTTGAAGCAAAAAGACAATGTGTGGCTGAAAGCAAAAAATAAATAGCCAAAGTGACTTTCAAAAAAACTGAACCAAAATCAATACAAATCTTTTGAAATTACAAAGGATATTGGACAAGGAGCATTTCAGCTTAAATTACTAAAAGTTTTGGTGATATACAACATGTTTAATGAAGACCTGCTAATACAATGCAAAAAACCTCAATTCAAGAGATAACTCATGGATTTAGCACCACTATCTAACATTATCAATAAGAAATAAGAATATGAAGTAGAAGAAGTATGAGAACATTAAAAACAAGGTAGAAAAACATAATATTTAGTATATTGAAAGAAATATAGAAATGAACATAACTAATGGATAGCAGAAACAGGATTACTATATGCTCCAGAGATGGTTCAAGACTATTAGACAAAGCTTTCAAGACAAAATCTATAAAAGAGTGGATAAAACTCCAAATTAATATCTCAAAGTACATCAAGTACTCAAGAAATTATTAAGTAGCTAACTTTGTAACTGATTTCTCATCCTCTAATCCATAAGTTTCTCACACAGTCAACAACCTTAACCTTATCATTATGCTCAACAAAGGAAAGAAGAACTAGACAAAAAAGTATCACAAAATAATATAAGAATTGAAGATAATAGCAGATATTTAAATATAAATTCAAGATCTTATTAAACTAGCTAATGTAGTTAACAACTAATTGACTGATATCAAAACCATACTATTACAAACATGTTAGAGGTAGAAATCAACAATGTGGGAAAAGCATTAAAACCATTCAAACTAATAGAGTAAAAAACAAAACATATTGGAACAATTTAAATTTCTTTAACAGAAATATAATGTAGATACTAGTCATCAGGGAATTTCTATCAAAATATACACTGGGGGTCCACTATATGAACCATTCTTCATATCATATGTTTAGACTCTTATATTTTATTTTGATTTTATTTTATTTTCTTTGATTTTTCTTTTTCTTTTATTTCTTGAACAATAAAGAGGCACATGACACATTACATGACATGATGTTATAAGCCCAGAATGTTATAGAAAGGACTAGAAGAAATTATATCAAAATACATATCTATAGTATGTTTACCTCATAGCTAATGCATAGATATTAGAATAGAATTATTTATCATTAGTACAGATTATGTACTATTAGTATAAATAGGGTAACAATACATTGGAAACTCTTTGTTGAGTTCTTATTACAAAATAAACTACTCACTTGTTTGTGATATCTAAATCTTGGCTACACTCTTAGAGGTTTAGAAGTAATTCAGAAGTTCAATAATAATGACAATAATGACAAAGATCAATACAGATATCAATGATAATAAGGAATAATGAATAATGATAATTAATAATTAATAATTAATAATGTTAAGTCTAAGGTCTAATCCTCAAATATAAAAGTATATATACAAAAGAGTAATAGTTTGTGCCCAAGCTATTTCTATAATATAATCAAAGCTCATATCTGATGAGGTCTGTCATCTGTTATAGCAGATATCAGGCTAACTTTAGCAAGTAACTAATTATATCACTATATTAATATGCTTGTATCTCTATCAATACATATTGCTATGAAATATACTATATCTTATCAGAAACAATTTGATAAGCACTTTTTAATGCAAGTTCAATCATATAAATATATCTAGCCATTTGTAAGATAATAGCTAACAAAACTTTTACAGTTACTAATGGCCTGATATCTCAACTGTTTGTTATCACTTTTGTATATCCTGCACATATGCACATAGTCCTTATTTGGAGCTTTCCAGTATAACTTGGTTTGTGAAAATCAGTCCACTGATTGTGAAGATACAAGCTGAATGAAGTTTGTGACAGTTTTTTTGTAATATCTATGAGACTCTTACTCCATAAGACTACTTAGTGTACTATTGACTATTTTGGTTAATGGTTGTAACAGTACTTCATAACTAACTCTGTCCAAGCAAAACTCATTATAGGCTCAACCAAGGAAATATTAACAATGTATATAGTTGGAGATCTGGTATTAATAGATTAAACAAGAAATTTATGAAAACATAAATGTTAAAACAGAAGTATTGTAATGACTAATACTTTATATATTACATATGCTTACCTCATTACTTAAATATGTGTTAGAAGTATTTCATATTTACTATGCCTTATACTTCCCTCATATACTATTAGTCAGCATTGTTATACCAGAATATGTTTTTTGCAAAAAAATATACTTTTATGAGGTTTGTAAGCAAACTAGACTTTAGACTTGAAGGCTATTAAGACAGACTTAGCAAAGTATTATGAAATGCCTAACTATCTGCTATTCTAGCTTGTATGTACACAGTGGCCACTTAGTGATAATAGAAACATGCCATAATATTGTTCTCTAGAAAACTATAGAGAAAACAATATTACCCACTTGTGAATAGAATAGAACTACTTAAACTATACTGGAAAGAAATATAATTCACTCAAAAAAGACTAGCTACAAGGAATAAGCACTTGAGAGCACAATTGACATAGTGTCATATACCAAGTCCATTCATCTAGAAAACACATCTCTGCAGTACATTCCTTGCCAACAATTAAAGCCTGCCTTCCATGGTGGCCACCTTTCTCACAACATGCCTTAAGACAGTGCTACAACTATCCAGGTATTCTGTCTTCCACAGCAAAGATACTCCTATTCGACTCAGTCTTCTATGATAAAGTTACTCCTGTTAGTATCTCAACACTGAAGCTTCTACTTAGGGTAATAGAGACTATTCCACTGAAACTCCAAGCATCTTCTATGGTAGGAATTCATATATAATACTAGTAGTTACACTGTAATTTACTAGTCTAATAATCAATGAAGATAACTCTTATTGAACCTGATCTCTGGTATTCAATGGCAACATACCAAATCAGCACTCACACTCACTCCCATCTCAGACTTCTTCCTATTATCTGAAGTTGCAACCACACAGCAGACAGACAGTGCAGCATATAAGCTGAAGCCAAGGTTGTTCAACAAGTCTACACATCTCCAAGTCCATCTTGCAGACTTCCATTCTAGTGTGAACTGTACCTGACACATAGCTACAAATATTTAGATGGTATAAAAAGACAGGAACACAACTGATTGGAAGCTAGAAGAGTCATGAATACACTCATAAGTAAAAGAAACTGGTAGAAATACTAGAAAAGGAAAAGATATAGAATAAGAGATATTAGGCTAATTTCAGATTGCAAATGGAGAGAGGACTATGTACTCTCAAAACTTCAAAAAGCTTTCTCATAATTTTGATCTCTATTCTCTAGTTCAATTCTCTCTACTTTTTGACTAATATATAAGTTATGAGTACAAAGAAGTAAAAGGGAGAACCTCATCTAAATTCCTTTACTTGAGAGCAGTTTAACTACTATTTTATTGAGTGAGCATTGTTAGTATTTACTATCACTTTCAGGCAAGTTTCAGAGAGTTTTGACAGCCTAGAAAAGGCTGGTGAGATGAGTATCAGTTGGTATCCTCAGTTATAAGATTTGAATGAAGAAATACCTTTTGGTATATTATCTGGGATAGATAGTGTTGTTGGAAGCTCTGAAGGAGCTTTGCAATCTATTTACTAGATTCTCTAAAGAAACTTGTTACATAGTATAAGATTCACTATTTAGAACTGTGTTAGCAAGAAAAGGCAGAGTTTTATGTGTTCTTATCTTATTCTATATGTTAAGGGCTAATTGTTATGACTTAGAGTTTTTAGAGTGGGATAATAAGACAAAATTCTTATATTAGGGTTTAACACAAGAGAACTTAATAGAGAACTCTGTACAAGACTGGCTATCTTATATACTACTGGCTCATAGTATATGCTCTACTACTTTAGTCTATTCTAAGTAACCATCTGTTTGTCTTAAGATTAACATATCTTAAACATACTGTATAATATCATTATACTAGAACTTTTCTACCTCTTTCCATCATGACCACATGACTGTGATTGTGTTATGTGACTGTTTGTGATATTTGTCACCATGATGTCACTTGAAACCCTAACTTTAAATAAGAAAAAAACAACAATAAAAAAATGAAAAATAAAAATAAAATAGAGTCTAACATGTATAACTCTAACACTAATGTTGCATAGTTCTTATTACACCCTAGCATAACCTCTTTTCTGCTTTACCTCTATCAGCATGTCATGTAGTAATAAAAGCTTTATCATGTTTCCTCTTTTTTTCCTCAAGAATATCTTTTTCTTTTCTTATAGTTTTTAGATATATATAACTATAGATATAATTCTGTATCCATATACTTTACCAATTGATTATTCCTCTTAAGTCTTTCACACTTATTATCTCAAAAATGCCTATATAAATGTATATAATCTAACTTATAATGGAAAGTACTTATCAAACTGTTACTGATGATATATAATATATTACATAGCAATTGGAACTTATAGAGATACAAGCATATCAATGTAGTGACATGACTAGTTACCTACTAAAATTAGCCTAACAGCTACTATAACAAATATCAGCTCTATCAGGTTAAGATAATGAGTAGTAATTATGTGATAGTAACAGCTTGTACACAAAATATCATATAAACCTATGTGTTTAAGAGTTAGACCTCAAACTTAATAACATTATTTATCTTTTTATTTATTTATTCAACAATTTATTATGTAGAACATGTGGGCAGATTGTTAAGCAAATGTGATGACATTATTAATACTTGGAGAATAACATTTCAAGCATCTGATCTCAAAGGAAGTCAATTCCTTGACTTACTAGACAATGATAACAATGTTATTAAACCATCATATATCCAAGAGGGTTTATGTCTTAAAAAATTTGGCTACTCAAACTCATTATGTGCTTGAGCTATAAGAGCTATTACAAATCATGCTCCAATGGTGAATACCTGAAAAAATAGAAAACTTCTGTTTTTCCATATTCAATGACAAGTTCAAACTGTTTGAGAAGTAAGAACATAACATTTTTAAGTCAACAATTTATTATACAGGGTACAATGGCAGTCCATGCCTACAGAAGGAATCATATATAGAGTATCAATACCCTAACCTTTTTATGTAGTTACCCAACACAAAGGACTACTAAGGAATTAAACCTATAACCTCAAGTAGGCTTGAGATAGACATAATACACATGGATGGGAGCTCTTCCACTATGCTAGTAAGAACATAACATGGTAACTACAAAATAAATGAGAGTTTAAAACTGTCAAAGATTTATTTTGCATAATGAGACAACTATTATCTATAAAAGAGAAGATAGAAATCAGGATTTTTATATTTTTAATTTTTTTTTCAAAAATATATAAAATTAGAGAAAGATATAGAGCAGATAAAATGGGAGAAAGAGTAAAACCCTTTCTAATACTAACATCAATATTAAAAGAAGCAGAATTGAATAATGAATAAAGTACTTGTCAAAGATCTTTGAGCTCTAGACAAGATTAATCATTGTGTTGGATAGCTTTAATTATCAGACTTATGAAGTTTGAATCCAAGTTTCTTTTAACTTTTCTTTTGACTTTCTTTTCTTTTTCTTTCTGGAAATAGGGGTTATGGTTGGCATGACATCACTGTCACACTGTCACAATTCACATGACAACAGTCACATTAATGATCACAGATCATGAAGTAGTAATAGAAGAAAGTAAAAGGTTCTGGAAGAATGACATCATATAGTATGTATAATACATATTGACCTTAGAGCAAACATATGATAATTTAGGGTAGGCTAGAGTAGTGGTAGCAAAAGCCATAGGGTTTTAGTATATAAGGTAGATAGTCTAGTACAAAGTTCTCTGTTGAGTTCTCTTGTGTTAATCCAAATACAAAATTCTTTTCTTTAATTAACTCTAAGATTATTGAATTATAACATTAATGGCTGGTAATTTGTATTTTTTGACCCAATTCATGAACTCCCAGGGGCCTCCTCTTTTTGCCACAATTTCTTGGATTTTGATAACAAAAAATACATATTTAGTCTTCTTGGTGATATTCCTGAATTTTCTCTAATTTTTGACATTTCTTGAAATCCTATAGTTTTCAAGTTCCTTTCAACATCCCTTGTTCCATCACAATTTTGAGTGTTTAAACCAAATTCTTCCTGTATTATCAGTGAATTGTTGAACTGTCTATTCAAAGATCTTCTTGCTTGAAATTTGCTCTGTATCTAGAAATTTGATAATTTTAATGAGTTCAGTGATGAAGTTCCTTTCTTCTTTGCTATTCTTGATGATTGTACATTTCTTAGTTTGTATATGTCCCTCAATAATTGCAATGTTGACAGTGAGTGGAGCATGATCTGACAATAATCTTCATTCTGAATGGATCATATAGTTGTTAAGTTCTGATGAATTTAGATGAAGAAACATTAGGTCTATTACCAAGTTCAAGTTATTTTGGTTGTCTAAATATCTAGTAGAAACACATTTAGTAGCTTTGGACATGCATAAATCCATAGAGTCTGCAATATTATTAAGAAAATTATAATGAATAGAGTGATACAGAAAAAAAAGATCCTAATTGCTATCTCTAATATTAAAATTGCCAGCCAAAAACAAAATGTTATTGATGTTAACTTCAATATTCTTTAGATACTTTAAAGCTGTTTGAGATGAGTCCAAGTAAATGTTAATCAAAAAGTAAATGGATCCATTATTAAAAAAGAAAACATACAAAATATCCCTATAGCTGAAAATATCTTTTCATAGAGAAAAACAGAAATGTGAAAGTCTGACATTTATATATAATATGACTCTAAGAGAATCATGATCATTTGATGCATTTCTAGGAAAGGTAAGCCAGTTAGAGTAGTTTAGTACTCCTACCAAATATTCTCCTTCTTCACTTGATGAACTTGGAATAGAACAAATGATCAACCATGGTAGTTCTTGGATAAAGATTATATCAAAATTTTTCTGTATTTCTAAAATAGTGTTAGTAAGCAAGTTGTAATTTAGAGAATATCTCCTTGATTTTTAGAATTTTACTAGTCATTGGCACTAAGGCTTGAGCATATGATTTACTACTGTCTTTTTTTTTGTTAGTTTGGTGCTTTTCTTAAAGAATTTGGAAATTTCTTTAACTTCCTTAGGAGATTTTGCACGGATTGGCAGTGGAAGTTTTGTGAAACTTACTAGTTTGTCAGTTGGTTTATTATCTTTGGAGAGCTTTTTAGTTTTCTGAGTTTTCAGCATGAATTTGGATACTACTTATTATCTGAATGTTCTGTTGTCTTTGTTAGTGACAAAAGCATCCCACTCTGATTTATATATTGCAAAAATGAAGTTCCAGACCACTTCACCTATGCCATTGAGATTCAATATGTTGTTAGATTTAGTGTGATCTATACTCTTGTGTTTGATATAGTTAGTAATGTAATGAAGGAACTCTTTGATATTTTTAGAATCTAATGGAAGATGTCCAAGTAATCCATATAGTAAAACAGAGTAAAAACTACTACTCCATGAGTCTTGGTTAGTTGCTTGATTAATACCATATAGTAATTGAATATTAATAGCTTTTTGTAGAGAACATATATTAGTAGTACTGTTAGCCACATCCTTACCTTGTGGTTTAGGCATGTTATTGAAGGCCAGTGCCTCATTTCATATACATTGAGATTCCTCCTAGAGACTATTGTTAGCTGCCAGTCTGACTGACTTATCTGCTTGTTTGTTATTTAATGCATAGGATAGCTAAGAGCTATCAATTGGTTCTTAAATGTCTTCATCCAAAAAGTTATTCTGAATCTCCATTCTTTGGTGGTATAGAGTAGAAGATGCAGAAAACTGAGTAGATAACTCTCTTGAGCTAACTTTTCTAGAGAAAGTAGACTTTCCTCTGATGATGTCAGTATTAATATCTATATCTATATCAGATGGAAATTGAGCCATTTGAAGAGGTTGTAGATTGATAGCTAAAGTGAAAAACAATTTATTCACTAATTCTGTTATAGGTACTACCATACAAGATAGTGGTAAGAGAGAAAGAAGTGATGTGACAATATCATTTATCAATTGTTATTAATTATTATCTTTGATATTTTATATTATCTTTGTTTATCATCATTATTCTCTTGAACTTCTGAATTACTCCTAAATCTTTGAGAGTTCATCCAAGGTTTAGATATCACAAATCAGTAAGTAGTTTATTTTGTAATACTATCACATAATAAAGATACTAAGTAGTAGAAACTCTATCAAGTTTTCTTATATTAATATCAGATATAGTCCATAGTTAGAGGCAAAAGTCTATGAGATTAGCTATTAGGGCAACTAGGCAAAGATTGTGGTGTTTCAGTGGAGTTTACAGCTCTAGAGAAATTCTAAGAGAACAGAATAGAGTTTTTTGAAAGTGACAGCTATTTTAAGTATTAAGAGTTGATTCTAATCAAATATAACATCAGGTAAAACATTTGGTAATCTAACTACAGCTATATGTCAAGAGACCTATCTTTAACTAAAGTTTGAACACCTAAGTACTGCTGAACTCTATAGTCTTCTCATTCTTTAATAGTTAACATTTCTTCTCTGCCAAACCTCATAGTTCTTCTCAGACTATCACTGATACTTCCTACAGTCAAAATTCAAGCTACAATCCTCAAAATTCCAGTACTATCCCTTTCTGATTGTTACTATTATGAGCTTCTTTCCTTTTTTTAGCAATTCTTTTAAACACTTTTACATAGGTTCCTGATTACTTGGCCATTATCATTTTCTAGTTATGTTAGCACTATGCTGTTAGATTGGAATGTATTCATAGTATTTAGAACAGTTGTTCTCTCTAGGAGTTCTCATTTTGTTCTCTTAAGACTTAGATATGAGTATCTTGTTATTTTGTCAAGTATATATATTTTGTAAGACTTCTTGAAGAATTACCATAGTCTTTGTTATGATCACTATAATCTATATCTCATGTTCTACAGATGTTTGCCTTATGTTTAACATGACTTGGACATGTATTGGAGTTCATTTCATATAGTAGTGGAAGTTTTCTTATATTTTCCTCATTTCCTTCTTATTGTTTTCCTAAGAATGCCTTAATAATTTCTTATGGTCTATAGATATATATAATAGTAGATACACTCCTATATCTTTACACTTTACCAATTGACTATCTTCTTTATCCTTTCTCAAGTCTTTGCCTAAGTTACAATCTGAGCCAAGCCTAGGATTATGACAGTCTTTACCCAGTTTCTCTAACTATCATAGTATGCTTGAACCCTTATATTTTATTTTGATTTTCTGTTTCTTTTATCTATTTTCTTTGATTTAATTTCTCTTTTTCTTTTCTTTTATTTTCTTTTATTTCTTGAGTGATGAAGAGACATGTGACCACAGTCACATGATGTATCATATGATGTAATATCATAGGTTTGAAACATAGTAGAAGAAACTAGAATAATAACATTAAGAGCATAGTCGCAACATATTTGTCTTGTAGTAAAAGTATGATAAACTTATAGACAACATATATAATTTAGGATAGAAATTGTAATAGTAGTATATAAATACATTGGAGACTCCTTGTTGAGCTCTCTTATAATGTCCATGAGACTCTTACTCTATAAGACTACTTAGTGTGCTATTAATCATTATAATTAGTAGTTGTTACAATACTAACACTATACTATATAGTTGGATATTACAACTTAAAGTCAAAAGAAAAACCTTGTATTAGAGTTAACACAAGAGAACTTGATGGAGTTTCAAGTACAAAGTATCTATCTTATATATACTTGACTAATGGTTTATGTTATATTATTGTTCCAGAACTTTCTATGTCCTTCTGTGTAATATGTAATTATGTGACTGTGACTAAGACATGTAACAGTTTGTAACAGTTTGTAATAGTTATGTATAATATCATACTAATTTCTAATCTTATATTTAAAATAAGAAAAGTGAAGTGAAATGAAAATAAATAAAGTTTACTATCTTTAACTCTGATATTGGGAATCTTGGTAAAATATTGCTAAATAGTAGAGGCTCATCAGTAAGTAGCTAGTAGAGACAAGTTAATAGTTGTGAGAGAGTATATATCAGAGTTATAAATAATAGACTTAGTTTTATTTTATTTTATTTTTTATTTTTATTTTTATTATTTTGAACTTAAACAAAGGAATATAATGTAACATTACATATAATGGTCATATAAGTTATAAAGCATTATATAAGTATAACATATATTACAAGGTAGTCATATATATCACAGTCACATGATCATATAACATGGAAAAAGTCATAGAAGATTCTGAAATAAATAATGTTATATAACATGACAACAATATGTTAGCCTTATAGATAGACTAGCTTATACTTGGAACAATATTGAGTTTTCTTATGTTATTCAATATAAGAGTATGCTTGTTAGAGTTGTGAATAATAGACTTTACTTTATTTTCATTTTTCCTTTCATTTTAATTTTATTTTCTTTTAACTTAAGATTAGAGTTGAGCATAACATTATATATGACTATCACAAATTATCACATGTCACAAAAGAATATAGAATGTTCCAGAACAATAATATCATATTATATGTCAATATTATATAATGTTATAATTACAAGATCTTAGAGTAAATCAAGTAAAGGAATCTTATATTAGATTGATACAAGAAAACTTGATAGAAAACTCTATACAGAATTGTCTATCCTATATATCCTAGACTAATAGTCTATGCTATATTACTTTTAGCCTACTTTAAATGATTATGTGTCTGCCTTAAGATCAACATATATATACTATGCTGTATAATATCATTCCTTCTAGAATATTCTACTATTTTCCATTATGACATATGATTGTATAACTATATGACTGTGCTGAATCTTAATTCTACATCTTAAAATTGAAAATAAATTGAAAATAAAATAAAAATGAGAAAGAAATTAAAAATATTTAAAGTTCCTTGTCTTCAATTCTGACATATAATATATTATACTTAAAAACTTTATTGAGTTCTCTTATATTAGCCAGAGTTTGACAAGTATAAGAACTTATCAAAGTTTATAAAGTTATAGGCTTTTCCAAATAATCTTGACTTTAGTTTATATACTACACTATAAGAGAACTTTGTCAAAGTTGAAAATAATAGACTTAACTTTTCTGTTATTTTTTCTTTCAATTTTAGACTTAGAGTTAGGGTTTAGTATGATATTATATATAACTTAGTGTCACACATCAGTCATAATCATAAGTCACATAATCATATATCACAGGAAATATCATAGAAGATTCTAGAACAAAGATGATATTATATAAGATAAACAATCCTGTGCTAGAAACTTTATTGAGTTCTCTTGTGTTAACTCTAATACAAGGTTCCTTTTCTTAACCCACTCTGAGATCCTGAGATCATGACAGACTTTTTCTTTTATCTCTAACACTATTGTTAAAGTCTGTAGTGTTCACTCTCCTAACTAAAGATATAATACTGCTATTAAAGCCCATAATAGCTGTTTTTGAAATCCTGCTGCTACTGACCTCAGATTAATTTTGACTATTTTTTCAATTATCTTTCATCTATTGCTAATAACAATCTTTCTTTCTTTCTGGATTGATTGTTATGACTTAAGCTCTGTACTAAGTAAAAGACACACTCTTGTATTAAGTAATACAAGAAAACTTAATAGAGTTCCTAGTACAATCAGCTATCTTATATACAAACTATTAATGGTCTGTGTTACACTTCTTTGACCCTACTCTAAATGACTATATATTTGCCTTAAGATTAATATATGTTACTTATGCTATATAACTTCTTCTTCTTCTAAGATCTTTTACATTGTTCCCTTGCATCATGTGAGTGAGTGACTTGTGTAACAATGTCATGTGACCTGTGATGGTGTCACACTTTGTCTTCTTTGTCTTCTACTCAACAATAAAGAATAAGAGAAAATAAAATAAAAATAAAATAAAATAAAATAGAAACTAAGTCCATTATCTTCAATTCTGACATTGATGTTCTAGACATTTCTATCAAAAACATCTTAGTCATGCTATCTCTATCACTTCTTATCATATAAGCTGATTCAAGAAATTAGAATATACTTCATAACTATATAAGATATCTATTGCCTCTAGAAATCTTACTCTATTCTCTTAGGTTCTTCTGAAGGTAAGCAGTATATTTACAGTACTGTGTCAACAAAACTTAGGTTTTCCTAGAGATTGTGAAAGTCCACAAAATCCTACAAACTCTACTAGTTGCTCTAACATGTACTGCTTATATGTTGCTTAGTTACAACTTTAGATATTGAAATAGAGTTTGACAGAGAGAGTTCTAATAGAAGAAAGTATGTCAACTTAATACTAAAGTTCAGTATTAAAAGTAGCAAAGATTATGGTTGATTATCAAGCTAGAAATTCACAGAGTATTATATTTAAATATAGAAACAAGTATCTAAAATACTTGGAAACTCAAGTATTATTACTACATAGTTTTGCAGTTATCTACATTGAGTGAAGTTGGTGTCTGAGCCTGGCTTCAAGCTGGATAAATGTTTGATTAAATTGATTTATAGAGAGATACTAACTAAGCATGGAATTTGGGATAAAAGTAATCTCTACTATAGAAAACTGAGTACTTATAAAGTTTGATGAGAGATAACACTGTCATGGAGGACAGGTTATTTGTAGTATTGAATTACATAATATCTATACAAAATCAAAGGTTTATGTAAACCTAAAAATAATATTTAGTTTTATTTCTCTATTTGGACTTGGTTAAGGATGTAATGCAACATATTAAAAGATCTTAGATAAGTAAGTTAGTGTAAATACATACAGATTAACACTAAGTATGCCTTAAACACTTCATAACAACAGAGAGTAAAGCAAATAAACATTAGCTTGTTATTGGTTTGTTTGTTTTTTAAATCAACAATTTATTACATATAGCATGAGGGCAGACTGTGGTAGCTACTTTGTAACTACATACAGGAAGAATGAGACTACATGAAGACTAGAAAAAGGAAAAGAAAAGGAAAGAAAAAAGAAAAAAACTAAATATAAAAAAGAAGAAGGAAAATATAGTTGTTAACTATGAGATAAGCCCATAGTAAACTAAGTAATGTCATTTGAGAAAGCAAATGTATTATAGCTATGTTCAAGAAACATAATAAAATGAACAATAGAATCTCTACGTGGATTCCAATATTTGTTAAACCTCTTGCAATCATAAAGAATGTGTTGTCTTGATTTGATGGGATACTAGCCACATGGACAACTAAATTCTTTGTTAGAGAAGAATCTGAGTCTATATTTACCTGTTGGTGCATAATTAGTGATAGCTCTGGTGGCTTTAGTACAAAGCGAGTTAGAATGGCCAAAGTTTTGGAGTCATAAGCTACTCTTAATATGCAATGGTTCAAGCAGTTTATTATCACCATCCATGAGATCAAGAAATTGCTTACTCTTTAGGTCTGATGCTTGGAATGTCATTTTCCATCTGTTAGTGAGGTCATCACATTTTAGTTTCCTGCTAAAGTCCCAAGAGAGCTTGCTAGAATATGTGGGAGTCAGTCTGAAGGATTTAGTTTCAAAATCAACAGCTTTGTGAAGATGCCACTTGGAGCGACTTGGGCATTCCTAAAACTTGATGTGATTGTCTAGGTGATGGAAAAAGAAGAAATGAAGCTCATTTAGAATGGAGACCACATGTTTTTGAAAAGGATGGGAGGACAGATCAAATATTTTCTTTGCCACATAGATTGAGTCTGTTACAACAATGATAGTAGAGATGAAGTCATGATTGGTAGCTTGGTTGATGCTGTATCTGATAGCAATAAGTTCAGCTTCAGTGCTCATGATATTTAGAGTGTGGTGGAAAGTTTTTATGATAGGCCTATCCCTTATGTGAATGTGAGCAATAGATGTAGCAACATTGTTTTTAATGCTAGCATCTGATATGATAAGTACTGTCGAGAAGGATTCCAATGATTTGATTGCAATTCTGTCAAGTTTCTAAACTTGAGAAGTAACATTGCAATTTACTTGTTTGCTAAAGGGCTGGAAAAAGAAATAATTAGAAAATATATTTATAATTCTATGACCAGGGAATAGTTCTGGATTAATAGGATCAAATAAAGGAAAAACCTCATTGAAATAGTTGTCCATGTCTACCAAATGGTCTTTGATAAGACCATGTTGTCTTCTTGTTAAGGAATTAAGTGAGAGAGAATGTTGATAAAGGGGAGATTCATTGCACAAGCTTATGAGAGAATGAAGAATGTGGCTGGAAGGGAGTGAATGTACTCTGAGTTGCAATCTGTCTCCAATTTTTTTGTAGATGGAGGTTGATAGGAGTAAGGCCAGTGATGGTTTTAATATCTATCAATGGTGCCATTTTGAAACTGCCTACTATCCATAAGGCCACTTTTCTTTACATCTTGTTCATAATCTTCATTGGATATGAGAGAGGAGCTTTGTTGTAATGCCATAGTTGAAACCCATAGAGGGTGATTAGCATAGCACAACATCTATAAAGTAAACGTTTTTGATATAGGTTTAAACCTCTAGTGGAATTGCTAAGAATTTTCATGCATTTAATTGTTGAGATTGCCTTATTTGCATAGAAGTCAATATGGCTATAGAAAGATAATTTCCTATTGAAAATGAAGCTAAGGTAGTACCAAGAAGACTTTGGAGAAAAAATCAGGCCGCCTAGAGGTGAAAGATCAAGGGGAGAAGGGTTAAAGGTACCATGTGCTCTGGAAAAGTGGAACACTTTGGTTTTTAAGTATTTGACTTGAAGCCTAAATTTGGTGGGAAAGTTAAGAGCAATGTTGTAACTATAAAAAAGATGAGTATTAGAAGTTTCAAAAGACTTGCTTTGAGTAATGAGCAAGCCACCATCAACAAAGGAAAGTAAAAAAGTTTGAAGATTGAGACTTTTAAGTCATTTTTCTAAAATGTGAAGAAAAGAGGCTAGATGTAAAGCCAAAAGGATAGGGGATAGGGCCAAGCCTTAGCCCACACCAACATTAACATCAACAAAATGAGAGGAGAAAATCATTTTCCTATTAACAAGATAACTGGAGAAAAATTGGATGATGCTAGAGTCTAAACCGGCTTTTCTAAGAATGAGAGAAAGAAGATAGTAATTAAGAGAAGGAAAGAATTGGGAAATGTTGAAGGCAAGAGTACTGTTCAACAGATTCTTGACCCATCCAGTACAAATAAAATGAGTGAGAGTGGGATCCACATCAGTCATGGATTTGAACTTGAGACCATCAAGTTGACTGTGGTGAATGAAATTATTAGAGACCACATAAAGTTGTAGTTTATCACTGATGGCTTTTTCGATAAGTTTACCTAACATATTCAAGAGGACAATAGATCTAAACACCTTTAGGGAGTCATACAATGTTTTGTTGGGTTTAGAGATAACGATAGTTGAAGAGATCTTGAAATGAGACAGCCAGTGACCTAGTTTGATACAAGTGTTTGTAATGGAGATAATATTTTCAAGCATGTGCTATCTTTGAGAATAATTTTGAAGTGTCTTCACAACAGCTTGTTGGATTCTAGGGTGGAAGAATTATTACATTTGATCAAAGAACTAACAAATTCTTCTTCTGCAAAGCACATCCAAGACAAGGATAAAAATGACCCTAATTCATCTAGAACATCACAATCTATAATGCGGTGCTAAGTAGTATTAAAGGTAGAATGTAATGCTTGCCAGAAATCATCTAGTTCAAGGTATAGTTGGCTATTGAATTTAATAGCTTCTGGAGCAGGAAGCTTTTATTTGTTGATCTAATTCATGAGTTCCTATAGTTCTCAGTTTTTTATTGGCTATTTTATTGATTTTGAGGTCGAAGAATATCCTTTTGATGCTCTTTACGGTTCTGCAGAAGAATTTCCTGTCTTCTAGACTCTTCAATATTCTGTATTTTTCAAGTTCTCTGCTACAATTATTATCCCACCAACTTTTGGAATATCTCATGATATTGGCGAGTTTTGCATTTCAGTTCCATACCTCTTCCACTTTAATGGTGAGTTCATTGACAATATTCTCCAACATATGAATATTCATGAGATTTGAGACATTCAAGTTATTGATAATATTGGCAGCATCTTTTAAAAACTGAGTTTCTTTATCGCTACCTTTTTTTATGTTACTTTTACGTATATTGACAATTTCTTCTGAAATGAGGATAGTAATAGTTAAGAAAGCATAGTTAGAAGAAAGGCATCACTCAGAGTAAATAGAGTGATTGTTGAGGGTGGGGGAATTGCATTGGATAAATATGAGGTTAATGGTCAAGTTTGACTTATTGGTGTTGTCTGTGTATCTGGTGGGAACTTGGTTAGTGGGGATTGACAAGGATAAATCAAGAGAATCTGCAAGAATAATTAAGTTATCACTAATGGACAAATGATAAGAAAAGAAAGAGTCTCATAAACTATCCCTAATGTTGAAATTGCCCATCATAATGAGAAGATTACAATGGTTCACTTCAGTATCCTTTAGATACTTTAAAGCAGAATGGGAAGAATCTGAATAAATGTTCATAAGCTAGAAAAGTTCACCATTATTGAAGAACAAGGTAAGTAAAATGTCTCTATGATCAATAATGTCTTTGTGAAAAGAGAAACAAAAAGAAAAGAGTCTAATATTGATGTAAGCAACAACTCTCAGATAGTCCATCTCAGTGATATTGGATCTAACAAATGTTAGCCAATTAAAATGGTTAACCATGCCAACAAGAGTATCTCCTTCACAATTTAAAGAGCTGGGAATGGAGCAAATAGTAGACTAAGAGGGTTCTTGGATGAAGATAATGTTGAAAGAAGAATTAACTTCTAGGATGGTGTTAATGAGAAGGGAGTTTTTATGAACATTTTGAGAAAAGATTTTGATATCTTTAAAAATCATATTGCACAGGTGTTCATAGATGAATGAATTGATTCCTTGCAGTTTTCATGAAATTTAGCATATTCTTTGCTATACCACTCTATTGAAATGATGTTTCCAGAATGGACAATTGGTGGAGTCTGCTTGATGCTCGCCCTTACAGTTGGAGCATGTGAAGGAATAGGGACAAGGCTCGTCTTTCTTCATTTCGAGTCTGGAAGGGTTGATTTTGTCATTTGCTTTGCAGCACCACGCAAATTCTCTGTGGTGAATGGATTGATGCAGGCTATTGCATTTGACACATTTTGCCCCCTGTATTCTACAAATACTGGCAGTCTGATCCCATTTCCAGCAGTTTTTGCACTGGGGGATGCCTGGATTCATATTGGCACCGTGCACAGTAGCGATGAACCTTCCAATGTTAAATCTTTGGTTAATGAGGGATTTGGCCTTAGAGCCACTTTGAGAATCCCATATACCGACCTATATGATGGCCATGTCGGATTTCAGAAAGACCTTTATAATTCTTGGTTTTGAGGCTAAGACAACATCATTAAAGATGTAAGTATTCTTGAGAACGTTTTCAATCTCTTCAGAGGTAATGCGCAAGTTAGTAGCTTCAGATAGATATGGAATGCTGACAATTTTTAAGTACAACTTGGATTGAGGAAGTCAGAGGGATTGGACTTGATTTGTATTAACACAAGACACGCTCTTGACATACTTCTTGATGGCTTGTAAGTCTGAGGGAGAAGCAATATTGTTAGTGGTGATTACAATGCTTTTACCATCAACACATATGTAGTCCGCCATAATACTAGACTTGATGTTTTTGAGAATTCGGTTGATGTTGATTATGTGCATACTCGAATCCTTGATAAGAATGTTCGCATCTTCACTTTTCATCAGAACAATGACTTGTTTACGGGATGGTCCTTTGGTAGTCATATTAATTTTTGGTTTGGGTTTGTCCTGGCCATTAATAATTTTTTGTTCTGCAGTTTAAGGAAGGCCTCCTTGATTTTCAACGTTTCTCTAGCAATATTAGTGGGGTTAGTTTGTCTGGC
>Ga0157364_1001399_pt1 | contig 20402 bp, 11 predicted proteins | sample AttsexASBM2_FD_111476 | JGI IMG/M metagenome (GOLD analysis project Ga0157364, IMG submission 111476) | Fungus gardens microbial communities from leaf cutter ant in Ribeirão Preto, State of São Paulo, Brazil - Atta sexdens ASBM2 | ecosystem: Host-associated > Fungi > Mycelium > Unclassified ...
CACATTTAATCACTTCAAATGTATGACGAAAATTCCATACCATTTTGACTATCATTTAAAATTAAAATATTACTCTTAAAATTTTTTCAAGTAAAATTTCACTCTAAAAATGTGTTTGGGGAAATGTTATGAGTGCTATTTGTGTCATTCTATCTTCATCGTTCATTAAATATAAAATAAGGATAGACTGATACAAATAGCATTAATAGCATTTCTTCAAACACAGCCAAAGAGTGAAAATTAATTAAGTCTTGAAATAAAGTGATTTAATTTTCAATCTTTAAAAGAGATTTCACTCTTTAAAGTAAAATTCACTCTAAAAGTTTTAGAGTAGTGAAAGTTTTAAAAATTAAAAATCTCGAAAATTAACTATTATTAAATTGGCACGATGTCATATAAGTCATATATTCTATTCATTTTTTTAATTCAAAATTAAAAAAAATTTCTGATTTCTAGTAATCTCTGGAGCAACACTCAAATCTTTATATATATCATTAAAATATTTGAAATTTTTTAAAGAAGAATTTCATGCACAATTTGCAATAACTGATTTAACGTAATAGAAGCGATCAGTATCCAAACGTATATTTTCAATATTCTATAGACTCAAATGCTTTACAAATGCAAATAGAGCTACAGAAATGGTCGAAAGAGTTCAACAAGGCGTTAAAAGATCAATATATTCCGAGTTTCTTTGTCTCTTTTTCTCTTTCTTTCATCTCTTCAATGATTCGTCCTTAACAAAAAGAGAACGGCACGTGCGATAGCGAACATAACGTACTCTCCATTAAGCTGTATGCAAACATTCAAGCATTCGTGATCATGCTGTCCGTGATTTAATTTCGCAGCATTGCAGATCAGTCGACCGTAAATCCGTCTATTCGATTCGCGGGTATTGTTAAAAGTTCGCATATATATAGACGAACGATCGTTTGCGACTTTTGACAAGTGGACAGAATGGATTCGACGACGCGTTCAAACTACCTGCGACACCTCGAACTCCTCGCCATTGTTTCTGCGCTCTTGTGAATAACGGCGCGAGCCGATCGCGGGTAAGACGGGGCGTGTGCCGTCATAAAGCTACTCCGCCTTGACGAGAGAAAGGGTTGATTGCTATCCAAAGTGGTCTTGAGCCATTAATGAGTGTCCCTACATCTAGAAAGCGAAGGGATCGGTTAACCTGCTCCCCGTTGATTGAATCAATTCAGTTAATATGGCAGGCAATCGAGAATGCATACGGTGTTTTAATCCTCTCGACTTCTTTATTCAGAAAGACTTGTTCAACGATGGATAAAAGAAGAGTATTTAGACATTGCATTATTAACACGTATGCTTAAATATACCTGAATCAATAATATTTTTGAGACTTTCAATGATATTTACTTCAAAGAAATTACACGTATCTTGATGCAGCGATAAATGCTTTTAATTAATCTTTTATTCAAATTATTTGTTGTAATTTACATTTAGTGCCCATTTTAGTTTGCTTATATATCAAGAGATGACTAAATTGTTTCTATTGAATTTTATTCTTCTATTTCATTATTACCTAAGAGCTTATTGCATTGCGTGTTTATGTCAATAAAAGGACAATTCAATTTGAATTGCTACTTATTTTTTTCCCAAAATTCAATAAAATAGTTAGGGTTACATATTGAATTAACATTTATAAAGACATTAATATTTATACACTAATTAACATTTATACACTTTATAGGGATGTCATGTGAAAGTGACAGATTCATAACGGGGTTTAAATCCCGCATTTCATACATAATTTCGTAATTTGTACTGACTTAGCGAGAATCAATTTTTTAGAACTAGGTAACTCTTTGATCAGGTTCACGCATATAGGAATTGATATGATCATCCTCCTATTATAACAACTAATACATTAATTATGCATTGCTTCGATTAATTTTAACAGAATCAGAAAGAGTAAGAAAGAAAGCCGATATATTGATTAAAGAGAAACTTCTAATAAAAAATTAATCATTAAATTTGATGGCGCTTCTCCTTTTTATATGGAAAATACGCACGTTTCTGCTGTCTCTCTTTCACTTTAGTTTTATAAATTTCCATTCTCAACGGAAAGGGCCGAAGCGTAACTAAGTCGATGTGACAGGATCGGCGCGCTTTATGGCGCGACAATATCATTATTTTGTATGTACCATGCGAGCCACGCGAGGAAACTGAGAGTGCGTGCGAAAGCATTGTGGAAGAAGGAGAAGGAAGTAGAAAATCGAGTCGAGGTTCCACAATGAGCTGCGGGGGCCTCCTGTTTGTTTGCCAAACAATCAGCGGCACAATTTGGTTGCAGCGAAAACAACGAGCAATAATCGACCGTTCTTTCGTGCGGCCAAGTGGAAAGATGAGGGCACCTTGATGAAAACCCCTTTCGATCGAGCAGTCGTTTGGAGCCAATTGGTACCGATTGTTTTACAATATCACAAATCATCGATCTATGTGCTGACTAATTGGAAATACTTGTTCTGTTGCTATTGCAGAGAATATTAATACATGAGTATGAAGGAGGTATTTCAAGCCTGGTCAATGAGGCCGTTTATCGCTTAATCATCACCGGGAAACACGACGACTCCTAAACCACGTCGCACGTTTAACGCCAATAATCCCCATGCGTGCGCGTAACTCTATCTCTTCTCGTCTCTTCATCTTCCTTGCTCTTTCGCTCCTGCCGACAATGCGCCAGTCTCTATAAATACATACGTACATACGCGCGCGAGCGAGCGTGAATACGTCGCGACTGTCGCCACGTGTGAAGCAGAGTTCCGAGGATCTCTTCGCCCCGTTCTCTCTTGCTCTCTCCAGACATTCATGAACTTGTCTCTGTTCGGCCTTCGCTTCTCTGGCTTTTGCTCCACGTTCTCTGTGCCCTTCTCGCGCGAGACTCGGGAGGAATATTCCCGGTCGACATTTTTCTCATAGGAATGCGGAGTCGTTACGTTCGCGAAGCGTTACGATCGAAACGCCCGAGATGTTCTGTACCGGTTCCACACATGCGTCCGGGAATATTCTTCCGTTGGGAATTCGAGATCGTCTCGTATCATTTCGCGAAGTTGGAGTCTCAAAGGTTCGCTAATAAGGCTTAACATGCTGACAAGCCTCCCGGTTTATTCAGAACTGAAAGCAGGGGTGGATGACAAATTCATGTCTCGATGTCAAATTTAAAAAAAGAGAGTCTTGCAAATTAATTACAAAATAGAGAAACAAGAGTTGTGCCAGAACGCAAAAAGGGTGCGCTCTCTTCAAACGTGGGTGTACGTTCTGTTAAAAATATTAAGAAGAAGAAACGAGGGAAAAAAAATATTGTCGAGACAGCAAGGTTAATTTTTTGTCGATGATCTCAGTGCTATAATAGACATTATGCGGTATCCTATTCGAGCTATCGATTCAGCAGGCCTTCCACGAAGGGCTACGACCGAAAAAGGTTCGGTAGCATGAATTAAAGACGGCTTCTGGGTAAGTAGGCGCTTAATACAATAGATTCCACTGCCAAGCTTCGTTATCGTCTTGATTTCTATCTTCCATCTATCTCTGTGATTCCACGCGCATTCATACCTCCTTGTTAAAGTATTTCTGCAATTACCGATCTACTTGAAATGTTAAGTCGTCAATATCTTGCAGCATATCATACCGATCTACTTGAAATGTTAAGTCGTCAATATCTTGCAGTTCTCTCTGAAAAACAGTTTTTATAAAATGTCGCGAAGTTTTTGCAATCTTAGGCCTAGTTTTTGCGTCTTAGATAGATCTTGAAGAATGAGGATAAAAAGCTAATTGTTTCTATCTTGTTATAATTAACACAGTTAAGCTGTATAGCAACTAATCGGTCATACAGAGCTTCACGTTTGATCGGATGTGATAGTTAATTCTTTAGAATCTGTGAACATCACAGACGCGTCATCCTGGTCCTTCTCAAAGAGAGTCCCCTCGGGACGAATACTCGAGTACGAGGATACCCGAAGTAACACGAACGCAATCATGAAGACGAAAGCATACGCATGCGCACACCCGCGCTGGAGGACTCCGTCGTCGGAGCAGACATCTCTTTGTTACGGGGTCCAGTTCTTTCCTCGTCGTAGGAAAGGCTTCGAGTCAGATTCGAACTTAGACCGTTTTACTAACACTTGGGACATCTTCTAAACGACGAGATTTTTCTACCATTATTAAAAAAAAAATGTTAAGAACAAAAAATAAATTATTTTCTGGACTGGCTTGAATGTTTCCTCATTAAATATTCTTTCCCAGACTTCTTCTCGACTTTTTCTTTTATAATAAAAACAAAGATTCTCGCGAGCGTTTCATTAGCAAAGGATATGATAATTTTGCTCGTAACTCTAAATCTTCACAAAGATAACAGTGTTGATCGCGTGGAGATCGGATCGTAATCGTTGCTACCGGAACATGAACGCAGGAACGGCCGGTAGGTCGGACCGACAGGAACGTGTACGCTAGTTAGTTAGTCGCGCTCGTGTTAGTAGCCGCAGGTAGGCCCGTCTCCACGGATGCAGGATGTGCGCGGATATACGGAGAATATAGGGCCCAACCGAGGGAGATACATATTTGTTACGGGACGATGTCGCTCCTCGGCGCGGACGTGATTCGCCTTCGCGATTCGAATAAAGACCTCCGCATGGGTGACTTCGTTTCCAGAGTGAAGCTCGCCTGGAATCGCGAACATGCCTCCAATAGGAAGACGGCGATTGACGGTCGGTTTCGAATGCGTTCAGCATTCAATCTCTGTATCTTTTTTTTTCTCTTTCCTCTTTTTTTTCTCGATCGCGTGTCTCGACTCGATAACTACCTCGATAACGTTCCACGGAATAGCGGTATGTTTTCACTAATTGCGTAATAAAAACGCGACTTTCCCAATCCATCAAAATGTTAACGCAGTTAGTAATACCGAATACATAGCTAATTTTGTATAAAACTATATTTTTAAGGTTATTATCACTTTTTTATAATAGCTGTTACAATCAGCAATTATATACACGCACAGAAAGAACAATTTTGCTGAAGTATCTAAAAATTTAGTTAGATATATATCTCAAAATAATTTTGTTGAATCATCAAAATAATTATGGGAATTTCAAGCATGATTAGCGATGCTGCAAAAAGTTTTAACATTGTAACAACTAATTTGAGCGCCCTACATCATTATTTTGATGGTCCAACAAAATAATTTTCAGATCTGTATTTTCAAACCCGTATTTAACTAAATTTCCGTGCGGAAAGAACAGTTTTGCTGAAGTACTTAAAAATTTAGCCAAATACAGATTTAAAAATAAGTTTGTAGGACTTAAAATAAAGATTGTAAGACAGACTTGCATAACGCTGCATAACACATAAAGTATGAGGCATAAGAAATCAACCATTTAGAGTTCTTCATTTCATATTTTGGTTGATTTTTTTATATCTGTGCTACAACTTTAATTATGTAGGATATTCAAACATGATGAGCAATGCTGCAAAAAGTTTTAATGTTCTGTGACCAGCTTCAGGTCTTATAGGTACTCCTGCATAATTATGATCCAACAAAATTATTAATTTTAGAATTATACCTAAATTTCTAGATATAATACTTTAGTAAAATATAATCCTTTCTATATATAGTATAGATCATTCTCGCTTATATCATTGTCTACGTATTGATATTGTTGTCAATCAGCATGTTGGCATGATCAGCCTTCGTATTGAAATAAAGTTGTTCAAAGAAAATTTCGTTTTTGGGATGGGCTTCGTTAGGAATGGGGAGTATAACTTCAACAACTACCAATCTTGTCGATTATCCAAGAGTCTCTTTATTAGATCCTTCTGTCAATCAGGATTTAATTGAAATTCTGGTAAAGGAGATACCACTGGCGCGCACGAACTTGAATGTCGACGTTCTGCGGTTCGACGTGTACTAATTAAACCTCGCATTGTGCGCTGCACGAACGAACTAATTAACGGTGAAAAAAGACATTGCGCGTGCCCGATGCATGCCTTGGATTTATTTACTCGCGTCAAATGATTTAATTATAAGGTGCGGGTAGCGGGACCGCCGAACAAAATTCATCGGAGATTGCATCGGCGAGCGGATCGTAAGTTCTTGGTTAAGTGAAATCTGGGAATCCCTGACAGGAGGAGGGGAGATAACGGCGCCCCATCTTAAAATTTGCGCCACCGATCGCACATCGATCGCTACCCGTAAGGCGGTAATTACTCTGGAGGGAATTTCGTAATCTTCGCCACGCGCTTAATCGGTAATTAAAGCTTAAACACGCAGCCGTGTTCGCTGTGCCTCTGTCACGTCCCTTCTGTCTTTTGCCACCCCTGTCTCTCCGCGTTCCATTCTCTCTTTCTCTCTCTCTCTCTCTCTCTCTCTCTCTCCCTCCCTTCTTCCCCCCTCTCTCTTTCTTTCGGACTTGTATTCTTGGCATTATAGTTTTTTTTCGCGATCTTCACTAGGGCACTCATTAGGGGAAGACCGGCGCGGCGAAGGAGAGTTCTGGTCAGTTCGTAATTAGTGGCACTAACGAGGGACGCGCTTCTTATGACGCGTATACGCACCAATGTGCAAGACCACATTGTCCGTGAGAATCAATTTTTAATTTTCTTTTTCTTACAAAGAATATCTTTTGACTCATTGAATCGATTTAAAAAAACAGACCCGAAATTTTCGTCACTATGTTTAGAAACGAGAAAATTTGTTTTGCATGATGAATTATTATTAGATTGATATAATGTAATCGTAATAGTATATTAAATAAATAGATTGGAGTGCACCGCAGTTGTTTTAAAGAAGTAACGAAATACTGTAATGTAACGTATAGAATTAAGATCCGAAGTCGACCGCGATGCAGTCTCGATCGACCAGCCCCAAAGACCCTCGGCAAGTTTCACCTGTTCTTTTTTTCCCCATCTCGAGTGCTATCTCTTTTAAAGGGCCCAACACACACATAGACGTTCCTAGTCCAACCGGTCCACAGATACAGCCATGCCACCGTGTTCAAGATGTTCATGGCGTAGCCGAAAAACGTTCTGAGAGTACACGAGGAAGAAGAGATAGAGAAAGAGAAACGGAGATAGATATACTTATATAGGATATATATATATATATATATATATATATGGATGTGTACAAGTGTACGTATATGCATGAAACAGAGACGAGACACTGGCGCAGCAGAATTATTTATGATGCCTGATAGAGACGCGGTTCCGAGGCAATGTTGTCTAAGAGGCAGGAGGCTTCACGCACCGGCATTCCTATCTTCCTTCTTGTGCTCTCCCATTCTTTCCCCCTTTCATTGCCTCTTCGTCTCCTCTTCTCGTTGCTCGCCAACTTCATCCTCCTGCGCACTCGTCAACTTTCACATCTCTATAGCTTGAATCGGCTTAATGACGAACAGGCTCGATGCGAAATGCGAATTGTGTATCGCGTGTTGTTGTAAGCACGATTCTAGACGTGATCATTGAGAGGAGCTCTTGTAGATTCAGTATTGTGACAGAGAAAATAAGCCAACAAATAGAAGTAATTTCAACTAGATGTCATCGAAGATATCAGTAGTTTTTTTCTTACATTTTTACGCAAAGGGAAGAAATTTTCTTTCTGTATCATTGTGTTTGAAAGTTGATATATGTTCTTCTTAAAAAAATTAAAGTCCTTTTATTCCAGCATCGGAATTTATATAACAAATATACAAATTCATTTTTCATTTTTTCTTATCTATTTTTGAAAGAGAGATTTAGTATACATTTGTATTCTATTAATTATTATTAATTATTATTAAGACATTAGCACAAATTTGCTCGAATTTTTACGTGTTTTCTTCAATCGATGGATATTTCTTTTTTTTAATATTTATTCTTAAATATAAATTCGATTTGTAAATTTTGTTGATCAAACCAAATTATAATAAAAAATAAACCTGCAATAATCGATATAATTTGGATTCTTTCTTTTTGAAGTGGCAACATTATTAGAGAATGCATGATTATTTCGTAAATAGTTGAATCACCTGTCTTAACCCAACGATACATATGTATTGGCGAACAGGGCGAAAATGAATACAAGCAGATAATGACGGTTAAGAGTTTGCCTACGGGAAAGTTATACAGGTCGATTTTTAACGATGAAGCTCGTACACGCTATGCTTCGTGTTGAGATGGCGATCATTTTTTTTTAACGCATCCTCGGACACCTGCTTTCTATCCAAGTAGATTATGTTTCCATAATAACGGAGTATAAGTGAGGAATGATCAATGACAGCTAAAAACATGCTTGCAGGTAGAGCGGAAATTTTTACTCTTTTGAAGGTAATGACAATCATCACGTTCGTACGTCATCGTTGACTCGCAATTTCATTATGCATTTAAGTTAGTCGTTAAACTATACATCAGGCAGTCACTTTATAACAGGAATTATGTCATAGCAATATGGATAAAGAAACCTTTTAAACTGATATTATTAATATACAATCACGGAAATAATTATTGCACAATACATTATTATTATCAACGATTTCTTCATTTTGTTATTCGAGTATTAAAAATTGTGATTCCATATACGCCTTACAGTATTGATAGTTTCACAATTAATTGTCCAAATGTAAATATGAACTATTATGACATAATACGTAAAATTATAATTTTTAATACCCAAACAACAATTTGAAGAAATCATCGATGTAGCGCACTGTTTGGACAATTATTATAGTTTCATGACTATATATAATTAATTTCAGCAGCAATAATATTACATTATTTCTCAACTTAATTTGTAATGTTATATAATCCAGCTTCAATTTCCAGATTGACAAATAATCGGCGCCACAGTTACTTGAACTGGAAAAAATAAAATTCGCACATAAAAATATAATATTAAGCATCAAGATCCTTAATTGAATATCCTTAATTGAATGGCTTTCTTTGCTTAATTAATTATCTCTAAATCTGAATCAAGATAATCACTGATATATAGTGCTAAGTACGCCACAATCAGTGAATGAAATGTGAGATTCCTAACTGATCTTTATTATGTGATTTAACTAACCTTGTAATGCATAAATTCAATGAATATGGTATTGGAAAATTGAAATTAACATGCAAATATCAGTATTTTAGTTATATTGTATAATACAAACATTCTTCCTTTTTTAGTTGAACTTTACTGATGAGCAGTACCAAGTATGCCACTGAGTAATTAATGACTATCCATTGATTCAGATTTAGAGAGTACGTAATACGAGCGTAATACGAGTAAATACAACGTGATATATATCGTAAATTTGTAATGCTTCTTTTGCGCACCACAATACTATATCGTTACAAGAAACGTTTTTATATCATTACAAGAAATTCTTTATAAGAAATTTCGTTCCTCTGAACCGAAAGAAAAAGAGGGAACAGCAGTACATTCATCGTACGGCAGGCGAAAGCCCTTGCGCCGCGGTTGCCCCGCGAGCGTAATAACTTAATTACGCGATGCCGCGGCGGGATAACATTCGGGTGTTAAGCGTGGGGGCCACAGAGGTTAAAACGGGGCCTCCAAAGTTCCCGCTCGCGGGGCAAAGTGGAGGAGGTGGGTGGACGGGCCACTCCGGACTGTAGATACTACGAGAAACGTGGGCGTCTTGCTCTTTGGCCCGCGGGAAGCTTTTTGTGGGGCGGACAGAGCCGCATTCTCTTATTTATTACCCGGAATATTAAGTTACCCACGTTATACCACGGGGCACCGTAAGGCCCCCATGGATCCTCGTAACTATCACCACCACCACCACCACCACCAGCAGCAGCAGTAACAACAACACCGACATCGACTCTGCTTCTCCACATCATTCCATTCTTGTCGCTCCTCCCTGTTCGGAGATCATGGATGCGAAGGGCACGATACCCCGTAGTGTGCACTCCGGCTTCATCGCGAAAAGTTTCGTGGGAGGGTACGCACACAGAGAAGCTATCGTAGATCGAGGATCTAAATTGATTTTAGATCTCGGAACTCGATTGGTGTCCGCTATGAGTAACGTGGCGTTAATTAAGAGAGACTGCACTGCCGTCTCAATACAAGTGGATCCTCGTATTATGAAATTACGACATTATTCCTGCCACCGGTATTTCCATCGAGGTGTTGCGTGAAATCGGACGAGCGTATTTGTTTTAAATTAATTAAAATCAGAATATCAGCTGTCAAACAGTAATAGAATTTTTTTATAGAGATGTATATAGTTTCGCATATAAAGAAATCGATTTTTCCTTTCGAGAATGGCACGTGAGCGCGGTTAACCGCAAGTTCTGTGGCAAAAACGGTAAAGCTGTGGAGCGAGGTGCGCATAATCGAATCGACGACTTGTCACGACCACGATGGAGACAATGTAAAATTTAAAGAGAGACAGGCGGCGTAGGTAAGAGATGCAGGTGGAGGAAGAGGACGATGGTGAGGAGACGGGATGAAACTGTGCTTTTTGCGTGCACACAGCGGCGGCAAGACAGGACCAGGTATACTACTCGCGCTAAGGTCGGAATACGAAACAAAAAGAAAAAGGAAAAAAAAAGAAAGGGAAAAAGAAAGCGAAGGAAGAGAAGCAGGCGAAGGGCCTAGGGTTCGCAGCCTGTTTCGGTCGTTCATAAATCCTCCACCTTAGCTTCATCCCCCCTTCCCCTTCTTCCTCCATCCTTCTTCCTTTCTTTCCTTTCGCGCTTTCGCACACATTTGCACACATGCAAACGCAAATGCAGCTGAACACGCACCACCACAACCCACCTTACTTTCTTATCCAATTTCTTATCCCTCTTTCTTTTCCCCTCCCGTTGTCTGCGTCATTATAGTCCGCGGCCTCTCATTTGTTTCCTTGTCTAAGCTCCCATTCTGCAGCAAATAGCGAGGGAAGTCACCCGCGCAAAGTCGGATAGAAGCTGGAGAACGAAGTGAAATGCACACTCGGATCTCGATATAGTGTGCGCAAAAACGGGATACGTAACAATGACATAAAATTGATGCAAAAATAGCGAAGATTGCATCAAAGTGCGAATAAGTTCGATGAATTTATCATTTTTGATATCTTGTGACATTTCGAAATAATGCATTAAAGCTACTGATGCTTTACATCTACATAATATTTATCGTAAGCTCCTTAAGCCTATTCTACAATTATGTAAATGTAGTTGTAAGTGGTTGTAAGAGTTGACCAATCATAATCGAGGAGATCATTCGATTGTGATTGATCAATTCTTACAACTGCAATCACTTACAACTACGCTTACGCAATTATAGAATAAGCTTTACGATTCTTGCCACAGCTAATCAGAAACGTCAATGGTATCGATTGCAAGAATCATAAGGAGCTTACAATAAATAGAAGAATCTTAAAACATTAACAATGTAGGATCAACATTACAAAATCAAGCATCCTTTCGTCCATTGATTGGCACTGTATATTGTGCGTATATTGTGCACGGCTTTAACTTCGTAAACAGTTCGTCACTGCGCAAATTGTCTCAGTTGTTTAATACGAAGATGACACTCCGACAGCGAACTTCTCCGAACGGGCCGTGTGACGAGATATTAGCGAGCTAGCGACTTTCGCGGTTATATTATAAATATATGTTATTCTCCATTTACCGAAGTCATATGCTTCTCGCACGTTTATTCGTCATCGTGCAATTGAATGGTGTAATACTCGTATCAAGGAGACATGATAGTGTCTTGTACTAAGAGCACGATATCAACCATGAATCTTTAAGTGAGTCGAGTTTTTCAGAATCACAATTATCGAATCTCAATAAGAACCGATCGAGTTCTAAGTAGAATCAATCAATAGCCACTCAAAATATGTAATGATTATGGAGACTACATCCCAGCTAAGTAACATAGGTTCGATGCACACGATCCAATTCATACGCATCAGATTGCGTATCGATTTCGCGTGCATTTCCGGTGATCACAATTACATACATTTCACTGATTCAATTATAGGAACGACTTTACGACGCAGTTTCCAGATCCCGATACGCCCCTGATGCCTATTGCATCCGGGGCCCGTGCACAAGGTGCCCGGCGGAGCCCCTGGGCTCGCGTTCACGATACGTATCCGCGATACATCGAGAAGGTGATACGCGCTCGCGCTCGCACACGAGTTGGTGTGTTGGTGCGTTTCGTGGTGGAGGGCAGCGGAGGTGGAGGTGTGTCGACAATCAAGATTACGTGGGCGGATACACGCGCGGCCCAGCGCCGGCGGCTTGGCAGCCCTGTGCGCGTCCCGCTTCTTCTTATTCTACTTTACCTTCTGTCTTCTTCTGTACGTCCCATCTCGTCCCGTTCCTCCTCCAGCGCTCCCGGCCGGATCTGGGCCCTGGGACCCCCTCTGGGTCCACCTCGACTCGCTCTCACCACCGACGCGTAGCTCGCGTTCCCCATCCTCCCCCTCCCCCTTCCCCCTCCCCTCTCTCCCCCGCACTATTTACAATTCGCTCAGTATCGCGTGCAAGTGCAAGCATCGAGCGCGCATCCTCGCTTCTATACATTGAATCGTGAACCGGCTGGCTACGAGAATTGAATCGCTTCGCATTTCAAGGGATGCTCGCTAATAAAAAAGGAACGAGATTAGAATTTGGATAAAAAAATTATTTCAATAAGTAGATATATTTTTCTAAAAACTAATTAAGATAAAATGAGAAAATATTTGTCAAACTATAAAATTATATTGTTAAATATATATATATGATGATCGTATATTAAACTGTTTCACATGTAACATTTATTTTTATACGGAGCGTATAAAGTATAAATTTTCAATTTCAATCATTTTTTATGGAAACTGTATATATTAATGAATTTAACTAATTAATTAATGAAAAAGAAATTGAATTTTAATATTCAATCACAGTCATCGATATAATATTGGAGTTGCACACGTATCATTGTAACGCAATTAAATCATAAAAATGCAAATTCGTCGATTACTTTTGAAAACTTCTGATTGGAATCTCTCCGTCTGTGGAACCATCGACAAGGTTTAGAGACACTAAGATCGTTGACATTGTCCTTTTTTCTCCCTCATGCTGTCCTCCTTCGCGCCTGAACATATCAGTGTGTTAGTGGTGGAGAACGCAAGATAAATTCATGAGCGCGATGTCCTCACGACCACGTAGCCGCGCGCTTCGAGCGGCTTGGCCATGTAAATGTAAAGAGGGCTTTGCGAGAAGCGAACGAGTGGAGCGCATTTTATTAGCGCGCGAACGGGTAAGGTTCGAGAGATGGGAAGATGGAAAAGAGGGAATCTTGTAGGTTCGCACTTTTGGACCGATCTTGCCTCGCGCGAGCACACGCGTGCGATTACAGCGTTGTTTGTACAAGTTCTCTTACATACGAAATCGAGGTAAAAGAATTTAAGGGAGAGTCGAGACTGAGACAATTTGTATGCAAGATCAAACGTCTACGTGAATTAAATGTCTACTTAAAGATTCGTACCGTCTAAAAAAGAATAAATATTTGCAGCGTCGCGCGAGATACCTTTGTTGGAATATGTCTTTACAATCTGCTTTATGCATTACGTTATTGTAATGTTTTATTAAATGCACATTCTTCATATATCTATAAATTCTTTGTATCAAATCATCGTTAACACATTCACAAATAATAAGTAAACTGCCAAAATGTTTATTTTTTTAAATTTCATATTATTTTTAAAAATAATTTATCACAATGATGATGTTGCTTTAATTAAAATAAGAGTAAATATAATATATTTTTATCATTTTTAAGTCATTAATTAATTTACTGCGCTCTGAACTCGTTTTTATTTATTCCTAAATTTTTCCGCCTTTTTTTATTTTCTCTAAAATTTTCGCGGCACGCTTGTCCTTTGCGACATAGTGTCTAAGAAATCTTGTTTTATTGCTATCCTGTTTTTTGTATGCATGCGAAAATCTATTTTTAATTAGCAGATTAATTGTTTTTTAATTTTTATATTAATCATTATGTCTTGAAATTTTTATATTATTTTGTCTACCATGAAAGAAACAGAATCACGAATGCACATGACTTCACACATTCGAAAATAAGATGTCTCGCGTCACAAGTTCAATATTGTAATCAACATTGCCGGTGGCTAAGCATAGGCCTGTCATTTATCCCATATTGCGAGTGTAGATTGGAGAGCGAGCGTAATTTCAGATGAACGGAATGAAGCGTGGCGTCGCGATAAAAAAAAGATTCTCCGTAGTTTTGTGTCATGTTCGCGCCATGTTGTACATTAGGCGTGGGATATATATCTCGCGCCGAGCGGACAGCGAAGATGAAGAGAGAGACGGGCAGATTCGCCAGGTAATTGTACGCCAGGCAATCACGTGCGCGTTACGGCGTTCTACTTAAAAAGCGTGACAAAACGCAGTAGCTCTTCTAACTCCGTACTCGGAAGGGAAAGAAAGGGAGATAGAAAGGAGGAACACAAGAGAGGTCAGAGCATAACTAAAATCTTCATCATTGGATCAAAAAAGTTTCTCTCCATGCATCCATGACACAGAGAAAATCGCGAAAGATATTTGAGAGCAATGTTTTCTCATCGTAATTTAAAAAGAGACAAATTTTTTTAAGTAACGTTTGGAAATGTAAAACTACCTCGAGCTTCTTCGTGTCGATAAACGTCCTTCGATTCTTCAGTCAATAGAGTCATTAGTCACGGCTCTCGATGTACCCACCATATTCGTATACCTGCGATCCTCTACGGATGCCGATCTTTTCTGCCTGCACGATGAACACATTCCGTGTGGCACTCATCTTAAAACCCTCGTTATATTACTTTATGTTTCGTATCTTTTGGAAATATTGTTTCATATTTTCTGAAAATCACTGAACAAATATTGGATGCATTCCACCAAGAGACACGAATGACACAGTGTAACACAGTGAATTACTATTTCTTGTTTGCCAATGTTAATCCTTAGTATATATTATTATGATAATTTTTTGATTGTTTACTACACATAATAGATTATTCGTGTCCTGGATTAATTTTCATTACTTCTGCAAATATACAAACATTATTACGTGATTTTTACATATATTTTAACAGCTTTAGAAAATATTTGTAAAAATATATTTAAAAAAGGAAAGAGTAGAGAGACTATTATTTAATCAGATGCTCCTAATATTTTAAAGAAGAAAATGCGACATGAATGATCCAATTGTGTATACTAAGAGTAAACAAATGATCCACTAAGATCCAGTTCCACAACTAACGATTAATTCTTAATCGAGGTTCAACTTATTCATTGTCTCTTTCCAATTTTAGAATTGGACAAAGATGAGAAACAAGTTGAACCTCGGTTAACCATGAGTTGTGAAACTGAACCTAAGACCCAGTTATACCAACATTTCTTTGATTTCAAGCAAAGCTTAAACTCTCTCTCGTTTTAAAGTGAAAGAGAGAAACACAGAGTTTTAAGCTTTGATTAAAGCCAAAATAACATTAGTTCAACAACCAAATCTTCATATATTGTACCTCCTACCTGTATCACCTGTACCTCTTGCTCGAAAACCATCATGGCCAATATTCAGGTTTCAGGTAGAAATTTCATTCATTTTTTCAGCACTTGTTAGACAATATTAATTCTGTTTAGTAACTGAGAAGTAAAACTACTTAGGATCTCAATCAAGATCTAAACAATCAACGCTTTTAGAAATCTGTTCGACACGACAAGTAAAACGGTTTTCCAGCGTTAAAGAGTCAACAATGAATAATGCAAGTTGCAGTGCGTAACATTTTTGCGCACGAATTACTTTGTTAGTGGCGCCTAGTCGACGACGATGTTACCTGCCTGCTTCGCATGTCGATTTTACCGAAACTTGAAAAGGTAGAGACGACAAAGAGAAGCGGCGTAGTTTCTGTGTTACAACCGGAACTCGAAAGACGGAGATTTAGTAAACGTTGCACGTACAAAACCTACGAAGGGACATATCCTTGTATAATTGAATCCTATGGGTAAATCGTGTGTTTTAGCTGTGTCGGAACGGTGAAGCAACAAACGCTTATCAAAGAAGTATCAGTCTCTTGGTTGCTACACCTTGGAATATCTTGTTATCAGATAAACTCTTGTGGTAATAGTTTATGGAGACACGGTAGAGCAAATATTTGACGAAATATAAATATTGACACGTTCATATAAATGCGAATCCATTGGAAAAGTGGAACTGCAAAAATCTATTTAGTTCTGCTCTATAATTTAGTAATAAAATGTTAAAAAATTATTTATCAAGACTAGAAAAATATTTATTATAAATAGTAAGAATATTTATTTTATTTTAATCTTTATTATTCATTTTTCTTTTATTATTCATCATTTTTTCTTTTATTATTCATCACGCATTTAATCACGAAAATTATTTGTTAGGGCTAAAGATATTTTTATTTTATTTTAATTTAATGTTACACTTTAATGTTATACTTTTTCATTATTTATTACGCACTTGTACTTTTTAATTCACATTAGTGTATAATTACGCTATCTGCTGAGCAGATTTCACATCGCTTTTGGAATCCTCCTCGCAATCGCGAAAGATACGTCGGGCAGAGGTGGAGATTGGTCGAGAGCCGCGATAAATCTAGTGGCTGGCGCGATAAATTTCTTTCGCAGAAACACAAAAAGTGCATTAACTTTATTCGATTATGTACGCGACAAACTCCTCATCGCATTATTTGGAAAGACTAAACGGAGTAAAAAGAAAATAATCGAAAATAATCATAACTGCACGGAAAAAAAAATTTTTCTGAAAAATATTCACAATTTTGTTGGATACAGATTTGAAAATGGTTTTGTTGGACCATCAAAATAATTTTATTGAAAATTCAAATTGATTGATTGAGAATATTAATTTTTTTGCAACATTGCTCATCATTTTTAAATTTCCAATCAAATTATTTTAATGCTCCAACTTTGTTTCTTCTAGATATGTTTATCCAGCAAAATTTTAAATTTTTTATAAAAACCGATTGATATCATTGCGGCTAAGAAATTTCGACATCGCGTGATAGTCAATAAAGTCTCATGCAAATGTAATAATATGAACACGAATATAATATATGAAATGTCAAACACTGGTAGCGGCATACATTTGTAATTTACAGTGTAGCAGCATACATTTGTAGTTTACACGTATAGTGATATCTAAATTTCAGAATCTCGGAGAAAAGTATTCCGACGTGTGTTAATAGCATAGGCCGCTAATTCGCATATAACTTACGAGCGGCACAGTCTGTCTTCTACGAGATATCCGAGGACGAATCTCCGACTCAAATGAATTAAACGCACGTATGCGAGACGCGCGCTACGCAGCGTTCGAATAGCCTATAAATAACACTACGAGCGAGCATATAGTGCGCCGTTAGGCCGGATTTGCAGCAAAGGCGCGGCTCTGATCGATCCGCGACGTTTCGCATATCGATAGATCGGCGACCGATCTCGCGTGTAAATACCTTGATTAACGAGGCTTTGACTGATCGTAATCGAGTTTTCCTCGTCTTGAAAGCATCATATCGATTCTTGAGCGCATAGTCTTATTCCCGTAAGACGTGTTTCTCAAGTCTCATTCGTTGTCTTATTGTTACTCCCTGCTGTTACAACTTACGTTATTATTTTTCAGACTATATATATAATCGATATAAGAGCTTGTTTGTAAAATAACGTGCTTATAAAATAGTTCATAAACAATGTGAAAAAAGTTTTTAAAATTCTGTATATGTTCATAATGATTTCTCGCTACGTGAAATTCACTTGACTCGTCGAAGTCGCAGAGGGGTGTAACTCGAAGGGCCCAAGGCGCGCTAAATATAAGACTATACGACTCAACCCCGCGATCCCGCGCATAAGCGCCAGTCGCAGAACTATATCTGCGAGTTCATCGAAAATAATTCCAGCCTTCAGGCCCGCGACGTTTCACGACTTTTCGTAGTAGGGGTTTAAGACATTCACTACGTTCACTATACTGTCTAAATCACCGACACTTTCGAGTTGAGAAAATGCGATCCTGGCGTAGGGCCAGGATCGCGACTATAGATCACCTTGCGAAGAGTGTGCAGAGTTGCGAAAAATTACCTCGAGCTCGGCACAGAGTTCCATCGATGTCAATGACTGACTTATGGTGTAAGTCATTGTAAAAATCCGCGAGAGATATGGACGTGAATAGCATTGTTTATTTCTACTTTCGTCACCGAACGTTTTCACAATAACTCGCCAAGAAGATAATCCAAATCGCGCAATAATACTAAAAAAAATGGTGATCTCTCAGTGTACTGACTTTCCTTGAGTCATTATCTCCATTTTTTTTCCTTCTCTTCTTTTTCATAGTCGCGTTTGAAGCGCGTGCCACTCATAGTGCCGTACAGTCTTTGCACCATATGGTTTCCTTTCCCTTTCTACATGTTGTCTTCGCAACAGCGCAAACGACACAGCGATAAATATTATAACTTGGGATCTCGTGAATACACCGCACTTTCAACGTGTTCAAAGCTCGCCGTATATTCTTTGGATAACATAGAAAATAATTGCGCCACTTGATCCAGCCAATAATACGAATATTAATGACGTAGGATTCCTTGGATCATAAAAATTGATATAACTCTCATTATAAAGCGTCAATTTTTTGACGAGTCACAGGATTATCGTTTGGCAAATTATAAGGAGTCATCTTACACCGACTTGCGCATATCCGACGTCGAGAGGGATGAAGTTTGGCCGAAGGCCTAATCTCTCGCCTTTCCACATCGCGCTGATCGGCTTTCAGCTCGTGCTTAAGCCGCATCCTTTTACCCCATTTCGGCTCGGCCCTCGTATCCACACGAGCTTCTTTCCGTCGCGTCGTCGTGGTCTCTATATTTCTTTTTCAAGTTCCGAGGCAACAGGGAAACCGGGCAGATGTTCTCGGGCACCGCTTAGCTCGCCTCATTACCACGAGTCACGTTAATGAGCTTGCGAACCTTAATTCTTCACCCAGCTTCGCCGACCCTTCTCCTCCTCTTTCTGCCTCCCGAGATTAAACCGACCGAGACGTCGCGTGTCTGCTCGGCGATCACTGAATTATTATCGCCGAAATTTCAAGGAATTCTCATCTATTCGATAATTCTAATTATCGCAAGCTTCAAGCTTCTGTTGCGTAATTTTGCAATGAAAAGTTTACTGCGAAATTAATCGAAATCATACTAAGCCATGCTTTGTATTAATCCATACATATCGCGCATTGACTTTAGAAGCTATAAACAAAACATAAAATTATAAGAGCTTAAACTTTCGAAAGAAATTATTAGAAATCAATGAGAATCAGCATTGTTGAACGTCGCCAAGAAAGAACGAGCGATGATCATAAGAATCTCAAGAAGATCTCTGGGTTCCTAAGGCGGATGGGTCGTAGATAAAGATAGATGTGTCGGTTTCCGGTGTGTCGAGTTAACGACTTGAGTTTTATCTGTCGGTGAGGGCTGTTTCGGTAAGGAAAGCTGTGGAAATGAATGGAAGAAGAAAGTTACGGATGGATCGTGTGCATAAGATGAAGAGAATGAATTTCGAAAGTTTGGAAATAAAGAGTGTGAAAATAATAGAAACAGTAAATAAAAAAAAAGAAAGAAAGAAAAAGTAAATTTTCCCAGATATATATGTTTTCCATAGATAAATGAAAGTTATCTTATGTTATTATTAAATAAAATTATTATTAGATAAAATAATTGCTTGAAGTAGATAATTTTTTAGGAGAAATATTTTAAAATATTATATTTCACTGAAGAAAATAAATCAGGTACATTGGGTATATGTCTTTAGTTGCATGGATATTTTAAAAACTCGCAGAGTTTGACAGACGCTTAAAGCAGTGGCTGTGAAGGAGAAGAAAGAGAGTAATAGAAAAGAAAGGAAGAACAGCAGCCAGAGGCAGAACCATACCTCGAGTCATCTGGCAGTCAGCAGGATTGGAAATAGACACAGCTCGCTCTTTCCCTTTCTAGCTTCCATCCTTTCTTTCTCTCTTCCTAGTACAGGAACTCTCAATCTCCGTCTCTCTTTCGGCCATTTCTCTCTCGGTGCGAAAAGAAAAAACGGAGAACATGAGTATGCCAAACCCGGCGGAGTCGACGATGTTTTCATTGTAACGGTGTCCCCGGTCCCTCCTGATTCTTTCAGTCGACTTTTTTATGGGATCCGCTACTAAGCAGCCTGTCAAAGCGTTCTAATTTTTGTCCCGGTAAAGCATCGCCGCTTTATTAGGGGAAATAATTAAATCGTTCGAAAAAGTGCATGATTATTCATCGCAATTAACTCCAAACGTTAATATTTTCATCGTTCTATGTAAATTAATTAATATTACTGTAACAAACGTAGGTTGATGATTTACAATCTCTGATGTGTAATTCAAAACG
>Ga0157364_1001400_pt1 | contig 20396 bp, 3 predicted proteins | sample AttsexASBM2_FD_111476 | JGI IMG/M metagenome (GOLD analysis project Ga0157364, IMG submission 111476) | Fungus gardens microbial communities from leaf cutter ant in Ribeirão Preto, State of São Paulo, Brazil - Atta sexdens ASBM2 | ecosystem: Host-associated > Fungi > Mycelium > Unclassified ...
AACATATAAGTATAGAAACATTATATTTATTTAGAGATCTTTAACACTATATTTTGTGATATTATCTCTCTACGATATGTTTAAAAGTAAATTAATAAAGACATATATATATATATATATATATATAATATATATATATATATATATACATATATAATATATATATATATATATATATATATATATAATATATATGTATAAATCATTTATGATGACTTTGTACGCATGGAATTTACACCAGACTGTTTGTCTCCAACGATGTCGCTTCATTTTCATGTTCGTGATGCATTATCGATGAAGACGAGCGAAGTTACGCAGAGTAATATCGTTTGTGATAGAACGGCCGTTTCCCTTTACGATATAGAATCGCTTCGCGTAATACTGAGATGCATATCAGCATTACTGCTCCGTTATTTCGAGAACTAAAATCTGTAACGAGATATACGTTATCTCTCGTAGGTAGATTCATCTAGATATTATTCCGTTAACAAAGCATCTATCAAATATATATACTCGAAAAATAGATTCCCAACGTCCCAGAAATCATCTGGAAAATATTATATCCTCCGTTCTGATCGTGTATCTCCATTAATGTCCATTAATAATCCGTAGTCGACCTACTATTTTTTGAATTGTTCCATTTGTTGACATTGTTTTAATATACTCGTGGGTTTTTGCTTTACTTCAATTAGTGTCATAGTCATATGTAAAACACATTTAATTCTATATCATATCATGCGAAATAAGAAAAACAATTCAATACGAAATAACGCGATATCGCGCGATATGTATTTCTTATAAAAAATAAAAGAGTTTATGACAGACATTAATCCTCTTGAATCCACAAATGTGAAAAAAAATTCATTTTGAACATTTTATGTTTGTCACAAAATTATTGAGATTGCTTATTCTTCACTATTTATTTTGAATAATCATTTTTCATTATTTTCATTTATTTTTTTAATAATTTATTAAATTTTATTAAGGTTCACATTAAATTAACAATTTGCATTAAATTTTTGGTAACATAAAATCCAAGTTGGAATTAGAGAACGTAATATTTAGGATGTGATATGTATGCAGCATACATAAGACGCTCAATACACGACGCTCTTTCAAATAAATACTTGTAGCTCCGAACTAAGAGAACTCCCGCGTCGATCGTTTTTGTTTGAAACCAACCGTCCAACTTTCGAATCGTGTACTATATCTTCATTACTCCTTGTTACATTCTATAATCGACTGTAAGACTTGATCTATATAATGGTTTATTTTTGTAATTATAAAGCATAAATATAATTAAAACATTAGATGCAATTAAAAAGTTTTTTTTAGAAGTCTAAATTTTGTTTATGCATTACTTTTGTAATATCCGAATATACAATTTATGTTAGTTAATAATTATTAAATTTATGTTAACTCTCTGCAATCATATTTTTACTCTTTTCGTTTGCAAACTGTATTTTTGTTATATTCAAGTTTTTCTAAAACTTTAGAAATATTCAGAGTTACTTTTCAACATTTTTATTATCAAATAATTTTTTAATTCTACTGTTGAAACTTTTATTTAACAAAAATTGAAATTTAACAAAAATGAAGAAGAAATTTGAGAGTAAAATTTCGCTTGTGTTTAAAAAGACTCAGATTGCAAACAGAGGGTCAAATTACTCATATATATTTATGTGTGTGTGTGTGTGTGCGTGCGCGCGCGCGCGCGTGTGTGTGTGTGTGTGTGTGTGTGTGTATGTGTGTGTGTGTATGTAAAATATGATTTTTTAAATTTATGAAATGATTTCTCTTATTTACAAAATTATTATAGCTAATAATTTTGTAAAATAAAGAAAATAAATTAAAAATTTTGAATATATTGACACAAAAATATATTGACACAAAAATTAGCGGAAAAGAATAATTAATCAAGAGATAAATCGTTGAGGACATTATGGTATACAGATTTGGGGCATTATTGTGCATTATTGAGCATAAGTACTATTGGGTTGTCCGGAAAGTTCGTGCCGACTAACCTATATAATTTAATAAATGTACATTAAAATTTAAATTTTCTGCGTTTCAATTTTCCTTCAACATCGGCACGAACTTTCCGGACGACTCAATACCATACATTACTTGAGACTTAAGAGAATTATGTATTATAATAAAAAGTGTGCATTACTATGGCATTAATGAACATAAAAATTGGACATTATTTGGATATTACTGGGCATTGGTATACATAATTTTAATCAGCGGTTTACCTTTCGTAATTAATATTAAATTCTATTAAAGTCCGATCAAATTTTTACTGCAGCAACATTATTGACAAATTAATTATTATTAAGAAATTAACGAATTAAATCAATAAAAAAAATTAACCCAATCGACAATTCCTTTTTAAATAGAATATTATATTAAGGCCCGGTTACTTTGATTACCAACGTTACTTTGATTTTAAAGGAAGCTTAAAATTCTGTCTACCTCGGTCTTTTTTTCGCTTTAAAACGAGATAGAGAGAGAATTTTAAGTTTCGCTTAAAATCAAAGTAACGTTAGTGCAACCGGGTCTTAATATAATATTCTATTTAAAAGGGAATTGTCGATTGGATTAATTTTTTTTATTGATTTAATTAGTTAATTTCTATTAATTTGTCAATAATGTTGCTTCAACGAAAATTTGATGTAGCTTATATTTTCAAGCTTAAATGTTTAAATAATCTTGAAATTAAGATTCTGTTAAAGTAAAATTTTTATCCATTCATGATTTCCTTTCTTGATTGATTTCTTAGGTCCTTCATATCTAGAATCAGAACATCGTGAGTCATTGTCTTCGAATCCTACTATAGTCAGATAGAGCTTAGGTACTACTTCATAGTATCTAAGATGGGTTTGTGGAGATCATTTTCCAGCGTGAAGGCGATTATTATATACCTGACGAAAGATCTGCCAATCGTCTCGTCCGTTAGTTCGACCGCACTTTTAGTCAATAGATTGAATCCGTTTTAAAAGAACGCTTCTTCTCTCTGACGGGACTTATAACTCGACTTGATTGACCCTCCAGCTTCCCTCGAATAGCAGTTTTGCCCTCTTTTATCTCGAAATTAAAAAGAAGGCCATTGCTGTCGTCTCGGTCGGTCAGTTGCGCCGGCTTAACTACGAAGAGGATAGAACGACAAAGAGAAGCCTGACACAAAGTGCGAGAGGATGTTGTGAAAGAAGGGAAAGGATGGTGTCAGAGATGAGGACGGGAATAGTTGGATAGGACGCGAGTTGGCTTAAATTTAATTCATTTCTCTAGCAACCCTTTTCTATTCTCTCTTTATCACGACTAGCGAAACGAAAGGGAGGAGGGGCGAAACGAGGTTGGTGGAAGACTAACTCGCGAATGCAATTTCCTTCGTGGCGAACTGGATGTTCCTGCGGGTTGCAACCGTCCGGACGGACCAATGTTGAGTTCTTTTTCTGGAGGCTGACTCACTCGAAAAGTCCTTTGAACATGACGATAATGTGAACTTACAGCACTATATTTCATCACTATGGAGATTTATAGTTTACTAATAAGAGTTTATTAATAAAAAGCACTCAAGAGACCGTAGACATTAATTGAGCATGAATTCTAATTCTAGATCTTGAGATTTTAATATTTTGAAATATAGTGCAAATAGTTTAAATCAATTTAAGTATTGCTTTTTAATTTGTTTTCTTAAATGAGTTTAAAAAACAAGAGTTTAATTTCTGTTTTTATAATAGAAAAGTATTATACCTACTTAAATATATATACTTAGTTTGAAATTAAAAATAAATTTAATAAAGGAATTTTTAAATTAATTTTGTTTATTTTCCCAGTAAACAAACTGACATTATTACCGTCATTAAAGATATTTTAATGACAATAAGCAATGTCAGCTTGTTTGCTATATTAGAAGTACAATTTAGAAACCAGGTAGTACAATTTAACAATCCAAATCCCGAAAACTACTTTTTTTTAATCTAATTTAAAAAATAATTTAATGTTCATTTTCAAACAAAAATATCGTTTTGTTTTATTACCAATGAATCAAAGTTTAATGTAAGTATAGAAATATTCTAATCTCTTCAGTACTTTTATTACAATTTCATTTAAACGTTAGGAAGTACAATATAGACGACTTTCCCCTAAATGTAATAAAAATAATCCATAACAAATATTATTCTTAAAAATTATTTTTCTTTACTTTTGTATTTGTTTGGTTAATTTTTAAATTTTATAATTTTATTTATTGCTTTCTACACACAAAAATTAGTAATAAACCGTGACAAATAATAAAATATTGAAATAAAAATGTAGTTGATCTCAAAAAATGTAGTTGTCTCATTTGATTTTTAATTAAATCCTTAAAAATTATCTATTTGCTCTTTTTTGTATTCGTTCGTTATCTTTAAATTTTATATTTTTGAATATTGCTTTGTGTAGAAATTCGAAATAAACTGTAATAAACGTTGAAATAAAAATATATTAAAATTGTAAGAATTATCCATTTTATTTTAGTTAAATCCTTAAAAATTATATTTGCTTTTTTTCTTATATTTGTTTGTTACCTTTAAATTTACATTTTTTTATATATTGCGTTCTGCAAAAATTCGTAATAAAGAATATTACTATTTATGATATACTGACACAGAGTATGTAATAAAGTATACCCACATAAATTATTTTTGTAACAATATATCTCTGTTTTTTCCATTTCTATATTTTTTGTGCTATTTATAATATAGTTTGTCATAAATCAATGAAATTTTTCCAAAGATTCTGATATCCCATATTTTTATGATACAATACATTTTATAGACATATTTATTACATTCACATTATATATAAAATAAAAATTAAAAGTAAAAAATTCATATTTTTTAAAAATAACAACATTTCTCGTTAAAAATAAGTAAAAAATATAAAGAAAGTAAAGAAGAGATGTAGCTGAACTATTACAAACCGTACCACAATTTATCTTTCTTATTCATTATTCTGTTTAAGAATTGCGAGTGATTCTAAATTCCTTTGAATATTAATTTGATACACGTGTATGAGAATACCAAATATCTTTTGAACGTAATAGAGTTGCATATTAATTATTATTAAACTAGGTAAAAGTACACAGCAACATTGGGAAGTAATGTATTACTTATAACATCGTTATCGTTACAATTACTTTTGTAAATAGGTAACTGCGTTGCATTTCTTTATTTATAACATTAATAATAACACAGTTATTTTTTTTTAATAATAATATAATTGTTATCTTTACTGTTATTTTTTACACGTATAATACATGTACAGTATCCTCCATAAGTTTAGAATCTACCTAAAACTACATTTTACAGGAAAATCTATTACATGACAACGATCTATACATATTTTTGATTTAAATACATCGTAAGACGTCTAAATAACGATAAACATTTTTATCTAGAACATTTTTATCTATAAGCTTTTTATCTATAGCTTGTACATGTTGAAAATATGTCGGACAATCATTTCACAACATCAGAATGCTCAAGGTCGAATTTCGCACTTTGATTTATTGTTTATATATTGTTTGTTTTGCAACCTCGTACTTGCGTTATATATACACGTCATAGGTCGTTTAATTGTAGTTTAACGGTTTTGATAAAGGTAGTAAATTATTTGAGTCGCAAGTTGATTTCAGACTCCATAAAAATTGTAAAATGATCGAAGAATTAGATTTCGTATGAATTGCGTTTTAATAAAAATTCCATATTTTAAAAGCATGTTATTACAGATAATATATATACATATATATACATATATACTTTCATTTTTCTTTTCAATTAAATAATTATTTACAAATCAAAATATATCAATTTTATTATGTAAATATTTTCCTTAAAACATACTTATTGCACACTTTTATAATGTGTTTTCAAACTTATAGAGAGTACTGAATATGGAACGTGCATCAAGTTTCAGAAAAAATAAGTGTTATATTTGACCATATTTCAATTAACCACCATTTTAACCATAGACCATCTTGTACTGAACTAATTAGTGATCAAGACTATATTGACCTCCTCAAAGATAAATTGAAGACAAGAGTCATTAATCGAAGAAGTGATCAAGACAATTAGATGCCACTCTAAACAGGAAGTCATCAAAATTCGGTGAAAAAGTAATGGAAATTAATGACCTTATTATTTTTTGAGTAACGATAATAATAACAAATTACTTTTTAAAATCAGTAACAATAACTTCGGAAAAAAGAACGGTAACGAATTACTTTTATAATGTAACTTTCCCAATTCTGGTACACAGTAATTAAGTCTAATGGGCTTTCTACAGAAAGCTATTATCTAAGTCAAGCCGTGAGAAGTTGACCAATCACGGTCGAATATGAGAAGAATAATCGACTATGATTAGTCAATTTCTCACTGCTCAAGATTTAAAGGTAATGGCTTATTATTGTGGAAAGTCCATAAAAATAAATTACCGTGTACGCGCGCGTTAGTTCGAAATTTGAAATTAACATGGTTCCCGCGCGTGTGAAGGCCGCCGCACGTGACTCGTCTGAAGTCAGGCACGTCTCGTGACTTCAAAACGGAGCGAGCGAGAGCTACGTAAACACACAGGTCAAGACACGTAGACATCCGTTTCAAAATAATTCCCACGATACATTCAACGTGCGTCCTTGACCTTCGCGTCCCGCGACATCACGTAACTTCGTCTTCGCAACCGTTCGCTCGGAGAGACAATTTCCTATGGAAACTCAGGTGTGATCTTGGAGCGGCACAGCGGCAAGTAATTTTTCGTCTGCGATATTCAAGCGTCTCTCACGGGGATCTCTCGGAGAGAGGTTGCCACCTAACGGTATTCGCGTATCTCGACGGCAAGAACGAACGGAGTACGATCACATGTCGGCTCGTGACGCACAATCGGAATAGCGCGTGCGAGGCATTCGATATAACGCATATGAAATATGCACTCACCCTTCACATTCGAAAATCGCTGTCGACCGAGTTCCTCTTGCTTCAGATTCACGCCTCAGGAAAGAACGCGGAAGAGAAGAGGATGCGATGCACTAGAAGCGGGCTCCGCTGCTACACCCAGCGCAGTGTGTACTCTCCTTCGAAGTAGTTCGCGAGGAAGAAAAAAGACGCGACCCGCGCCGCGTCCTCGTGTCCCGCGTTAACAGTCCACGCCGGCGACCTGCAGAGTATCGGACGACGACGTCGAGTCGTCGCCGTCGCGCGCGCGCGAGTAACCACACCGAGCGAGCGTACCGCCGCGATCTCACTCGCACGACGGAGCACGGATGACTGACTGGTAGACGGTTGGTCGGTTGCTCCGCGCCTCTACTCGCCCCTCTCCCCTCCCCGTCCCCCTCCGCCGCGCTGTCCACGGTTTCTCTCTCACTTGCGCCTATTCTATCCCCCCCTTCCTCCCTTCCTCCCACCCTTCCGCGCCTCCCATCCAACAACCATTTCGCGCCCACGACTCGACTCGCGCCGCGCGGTCCATCCCCACCATAATGATGGTTCGGAGCACCCCCGCTGCAACTTTTCTTGTCTATCGTACGTTACGCAACGTACTTTCGATCTCTCTCGAATCTCCTCTCTCTCGAAACCCCCTCGATCTCCCATCGTTGTCTCTCAATCTCCCTCGATCTCCTGTCTCTCTTCGGTCCCTGCCACTTGCTCTCTCTCTCTCTTCTCACTCTCTCTTTCTCTCAGATTCGACTCGAGTCTCTCTCTCTCTCTCTCTCTCTCTCTCGTACGCTACGTGTACCGCGTGTGCGATCTCCCTTTCTATCGTTAGCAGATAAAAGCACGAGCGAGAGAGCGGATGAGAGAATGAGCGAGCGGCGGATGCCAGTGTCGGAGTAATGGCACAACCAGACCCATGGCTTTGATTTTCTTTATGCGTTCGTTTCCACATTTTGCCTGATCCCTCGATCGTTCTTTGATTTACCCCTCTCTGTAGCACAACTTTTTTAATTCTCATTCAATTTTCGATCGCGGTTTTCCACGCCACTTTACTTCTTCGTCAAAAAGTTCTCCTTTTTTTTGGAGTTCAAAAAGGTTTCCGAGTTGTGGAAAATACAATTCTTGCTGACCAGGGAAAAAACAAAAATGCGAATAAAGATATGTAGGTCAGCGCCGCGCTGATTAAACGGCGCGTTTTAATATCGAGATATACGCGGTCAAAATTTTTTACTCATAATACAGTTCGGTATATTCATTTTTATTCTTCGTCGCATCGATATATTTCTTATCGAAAAACGCACTTTCTTTATTGGAATAATCATTTTACTGTAATATCGCACAAATGTTCCGGCCCTACGGAAAATGCAAATAAAGATATATCTGACAGCTCACAGTTGCAGGATATATCGAAGCACAGAGTCAATTTATTGACCTGCAAAATGCACACTTGATATTGTGAAACCTTGAAATATTATTTATTTGACAGTACAGTAGTATTGTTCCTTTTTCAAAATAATTATGGTTATCGGGCTAAATATTTTAACGCAACCTATATAATCTCCGAAAAGACATAAATAAATACATATCGATATACATTATTCCGGTATTTATCAGCACATTGTTTAATTATCTTAATTCAATAAATTAACATTTGTTGAGTTAACGAAAATGTATATTCAAAGGTTAATTAATATATTTTAACAATCGGGATTTATAAATTTTTAAAAAGTAATAATTAAATAATAGTTAAACAATGATAATTATGAGAAGCAATAATTAAGAAGTAACATTATTATTCTGATATTTATCAGTTATATTTTAATTCAATGAATTAACTTTGGCTGAGTTATCGAAAATGTATATTCAAATACTAATCGATATATTTTAACAATCGAAATTTACATATTTTTAAGAAGTATAATTAAGTAATAATTATGAAGTAAAAATTATAATTTCTCTCATACATTTTCAATCAAGATTAATGCTTAGTATTTGTTGTTTATTAATATCAGATAATTCTACAAATTATTGAATAAGGAAGCGTGTTCAAGAGTTGGAAACTTCTGCAGGAAAATTTTGGAACCAGGTCAAAGTTGGCGTTAATTTTATTAACCTACCAACTATTAATACCAACTAATGAAATGACGAAAACATTTACTTTGTATCTTGAAATTAAATTATGCAAATATACTCTATGTTTTGCTATGCAATAGCTTAATTGCTTTTATTGAAAATCTATCTTTCGCTCGAATATCATTAATGATATCGCGAATATTAAACGCGCCCATACGTAGTTACAAAATCAGTTATTAATTTAAGTATCTTAATTTCTCAATGTTCGGTAATTGTCTATCATAGTTCAGCGTTTAACGTCCATCGTACTAAAATGGTTTATTGATTTCATTACTGGTGATATGATGTTGCACGGTGCATTTTGCTCGGAGGTCTCAGTTAACATATCCGTTTCCACACACGCACTTATTGTTACATCTCTTCTTTCACAATCATACAGGGTGCTCTATAGTACCTGAACATTCCTGAGAGTTCTGGCACGAATGCTGTCTTCCTTCTCGTACCTCCGTTTATTCTCCTTTTCTTTAGCTTCTCTTTCAGATACATAAACACTCGCATATATACTCCAATGAAAACCTTCAGCCACCGGAACGGATAGCAGCTCCTCTCTCAGTCTGACCACTCCGGTAACCGCGCTCTGTATCCCACCTGTATACTGGTCGCGTCATCATTTCGGGATCAGACGCAGACATTGGCCGAGAAAGATGCCTTGAATTCTATCTGTTTGAAATCCGAACAAGGGCGCCGGTGAACTTTCGATCGGTCCTGATGGTTGCAGCATATCCCTCCTACATCTCCCTTCTCTGCCTCCTACTCTCTCTTATTCTTCCTCTACGTACGTGTATATACAAGTACCAGTAACCTTTTCCTCTGTTCTCTATTCTCTCACTCTTTCTCCCTCTCCCGCTGACCATCTCTAACACAGACCATTTCCCTTTCTCCTTTTCTCACTCTCCCGTAACTTTCCAACCATGTACTTCTTCTCCATACTTTCCGATCCTGATATATCCATCTCGTTTACCTTCCCTGCAAGGCGGTCCGGCGACAAAGAAGCAACGAATATTGAATGCGAATGTTAAGTACTAAGCGCGCATTCCGATGAAGCAAATGGGAAGTTACATTACTCATTCTTCCTTCCTCCTTCGAAGCTGCTTGGGACTTCTTTTGTCCATTTTCTTTGTGTATTTATCTTGTGTATCTTTATGACCGCACTTTATGTACTGTTTTCGAACACTTTAAGTAACGATTCGACACGACTAAACAAAACACTAAAAGGAGTACTAATGGCATCTTCGTGATTTGTTCGTCAAATATATATCAAATATTTAATAAGTCCATCGTAATAGATTCATTTCTGAAAATTAATATTTTAATATCGTTAAAATTATTCTTTTAAATAAAGAATTTGCAAGTCGATGCGTAAATAAATTTTAAGAAAAATCCAAATTATATAGGGTAAAATCGCCTAATATGAGATATCTTTTTTTAAAGACTTATAATTTATTTAATTTGCAACTTTAATTCCTATTTTCGTGTCAATTTTATGGGAAATATATTAAAGATTTATCATCAAAAATTAGCAACTGATAGTAGTTAATTGTTGTATGTGACTTTGTTGTGTGTGAAATTTTTTTATTGAAAGTGCCGATTTTGCTCATTCAAAAAAAGGGTTCCTAATAATATGAGATACAAGGGTTTTCTTGCATTAGATTCTTGTATCTTATAATAGAAAATTAAGGAATAAAGGTAAGTTTTTATACACGCTTTTATTATATTACATACAAGTAGGAATAAAGAATTTGAATGTTATACATAATAATTATATAATTTTTCGATATGTGTGTGTGTGTGTGTGTGTGTGTGTGTGTGTGTGTGTGTGAGCATGTGTCTGTGTGAGTAATCTTAACAATAGAGTCATCATTTTTAATATTTCGTTCAATAGTATGCTTTGAGATATTGAATTGTTTAGATGCTCTCATATTAGCTAGGAATATCCTAAGTATCTCATACTATATTACGACTTCCATGCCTTGCGGTTCCATGATCATCAAATCTAATCTTTACAGTTAAACAAATCATTATATCACGTGTTTTTCTATTAATACGACTCTATCACTGCATGCAGACTTTATTACCAAATATTTATTTATTATATAAAATAAAACAAGGAGTTTTGAAGATTAACCTCATCAATAAAATTCGACATCCAATTTTAAGAATCTTTTTTCACAACTACTACGCATGATTTAATAATGAGTTTTTTATTAAATATGTTTCACTCTATGAGTAATAAGTTCATAATAAAATCAACCACATGCGCTTATTAGACAGAAACCGCTATCTCTATTGGAATCCCATAATAGGTAACCTTACCCTATCGTTTCCTTACTTCAAAAGTAACACAACTAAAAAAATTAAGTTCCCCAAAAAAATAAAAATCTATTTTTTAAATTGATAAAAAATTATTGACTAATATAGGCAAAAAAATAGTCTTAGCATAATCGAATGTCACTTTTGTCATTTTTGTTTTATAGAAAAAAACCTTTTTTTTTTGAGTTTTAATCATTCTTACGATTTCCTTTTAATTATCCTTTTTTAATTGTGACGATTTTTAACGAAGTTATAAATAATTTCATCATTATTTGATAAAAAGATAATGTTTATTTAACTCATTTATAATAACTAAAGAATCAGCTTTTTGAGTTATGTCAAATTTTTTAAATAAGGGAGCAATATAATTCAATATGATCAAGTTAATTTATATTAAAAAATATAAAAAAGCCGTATTAAGATTCCTTACAATAAAATAAGATAAATAATAGTAATTAAATCAGAACCAGGAATCAGTGCTGTATAGATGCGCTGAAATTATTTGACCAAACTTTAGTCTACTTGAATATATTTCCATTAGTGTGTACATGAACTGATTTATATTTATAGTTATTTATAGCTCAAAGACAACAAATGATTTCTCTTTCAACTCCTTAATGTAATTGTATATGCGCTTTACAATGAGATATGCTCTTAATGTAATGCATAAATTATATGTATTGTTTATATGTATGCGTATTTTATGTACGTATATCTATTGTATCATATGTATTGTACAAAATAAGATGTCGACACAGATCTGCGAAGATTACAGCGGAATTGTGCCTCTCTTTCTCTTTCTATTCATGTGCGCATCGTGAATGTGCTCCGTATTTTCACCAATAAGGAAACCTTTATTCCTCAAGAATCGACTGTATGCGTGGTGAAATGCTTCGAAAACAAATTCATCAAATATCAGAGCAAGACCATTTTCCTAGCGACCTGGATTTTCACGTTTCTCTCAAAATTCCCATTTACATTGCTATTATTCTTACACGTAAAAATTTAGAACTCTTTCCTCTTTATCATTTTTCGCGCCTAACCATGCAATCTCTTTTCTCGAGCTTCTCTTTCGAAAGGGTATCTCCTTTCGGTCCTTAATTTCTCAACTCATAACGTTGCTGACGAAAAAATGATGTTACATAGAAGAGAATTACTACCGTTGTCTTTATCGGCGAATATATCCGATAGATAGGATATTATATATCCTCGTTATCGGCTCCTTTCTAAGCATGTGTCTTATGTTCCGCAAGTCAAGCGATACCGATCCTCCGATTCAATACTTTATCGGTTGATTATTATAATACAGAAGTGTGCAGAAAAAAGCTTTTTTCTTCGTCACTGTGTTTTTTACGCGCCCTCGAAAGAGCACTTTATAATAATTGTAAAGATTATAAACAAATTTTAAATATTAATAAAAAAATCTATTCGGATAATATTGCTATAGATTACGGCGAATTCTTTTTTTTTTATTAATTTTTATTAATTTTTTTACATGAAATAATGCAAAAGAAAGATATATACAATTACAATTTATAATATAAAATAAATTTCACACATATCACAACGCTTTTATGGTTTGTGTCATTTACATTCTATAATAATATTAAGTTATCGGACTCTTAGTTGGCAATACGAAGGAATTTACGTGAAAAATGACAATGAGACTGGATGTACAGTTAACATTATAAGGCTTTTTGCCAGGGTTATTGAGCAGACTTCCAATATTTGTAGCATTTGTCGTGAATAATTGATGCTTAAAGTGCGAAAACCTGTACGTTGGCGTGCCATATATTTTTTGAAAATTCTACAGACGATCGAGCGGCTATTATCCCTTTAGCGACGTTTTTCATGAATAAGTAATGCTTGAGACATATACTTTATACAAATTTCAAGATGTCAATAATTACATATAATTAAAGAGCCTAAATAAAAGATCAACGTCAATCTCTCGTCATGAATGAAAGATAATCAGTAAGACCGTCACGTCTGTTGTCAACAGAAAATCCATTAACGGTTTAATCAGATCTCGGAATTTCCTTTCATATTTCTTTTTTGTGACCGACAAGTGGTGAATCAATAATGAATCGTACATAAGGTATTGCAAAGGAAATCTTCTGAGTATCTGCGCGTTTTGTAGCAAAACGCGCCCCAATTATATTCAGAAGTTTCGATTAATTCGATATTTCTCGTCGTCTTTATTGTAAATGCAGCTGCCGACTTGTATTTTGTAATTACAATTCGATCTTTTCTTTTAACGACGCTCTGGTTATCAGGAGTTTCATTACGTTCAAAATATTGGGAGAAAGAATTTTTTACCGTTCAATAATATGTTGCAATAATTGAGGAAAACAGATTGGATCGGAAAGAAATACACACAATCGACAAAAATAATTTAATATTTTGCAAATATTTAAATAATAATGGCAGAATAATAATAATAATCTTATTAAATATAATTTATATATGATATAAAAGAATAAGTAATAAGCGGACTGAAGCAATTGCAAATAAAAAGTGATGTATTGATATATGATATAGGTAGGATATTGATATAGGTATACATATAGTAAATATATTTAAATGTTTCATAATAAATTCAAACAAATTAATTTTTATATTATAAAAGGCTTATAAATGAGTTATTAGTTTTATGTAATTATCTTTTATACATTCTTATATTTTTAAATATTAATTATTTTGAGTTTAAATTATTTTTTAATTTTTAATTACTGCCAACATATAAGAAATGCACGTAACAAATAATTTTAGTTTCATATAATATGTAAAACTGGAGTACATTATATAATTTTTTTATATAATTTGTATGTACTTATATTATAAACATTACGTAATTTAAAGTAACGACTTTGCGCAATCAACCGCAGCATTTTCCAACTAGAAACACTACCTTAATTTGATTTTAATATGACTTCATAAATCGATTTCTTGCTCGCAAATTAGGTCGCTTGTTTTACAAAGTTGCAATTAATTTTTCAATATTTTGCATCAATCCTTTGTAATTTGACTAAAATGACCACAAAAATATTAAAAATATTGAAAATTAATTTTGCTATTTCTTAATAAATTAATGAAGTATCAAGTTTGAAAGATTATTAATAACGTATTAAATAATTAATATCTTTAGTAAGTAAAAGTAACTTAAAAAAAGATCTGATATACGATTTAAATGACTACAAGATTTTTAGTTTGAAAACGTGTTATAATAAATAAGTCGTAATAAATAAGGCGATTTTGTTAGAATTAGATTTATTATGAGCATAAAATTTTTTAGATTGTTACAAATAACTCTGAATTCAACTTTCTTAAGCCTTTCATACTACAGAACTTTGATTTATTTTAATACTAGATACGCACACTGCTGCTTACGTATTTTTCTTCCTGCCGCAATCACTTGAATCCTGCAAGAGTTTGTTAGACCATCACAATTGCCAACGTACGATGACTTTTCATTTCTGCAACTCATCAAAATTAAAATTTGTTGAACATTGATCACAAATGCAATGTAAATTATTTTGATAACGAGATTTCTTTCATCTAGTTTTTGATAAAAGTATAAAATAAAAATATTTGAAGTTTATAATGACGATTTCTTGAATTAAATGACACAATTTATTACGTAATTATAATATTTGAGAATTTTATTGACTGTTTAAATTCTCAAATATTTTAAAACAGTTATTGTGAATATTCATTTATAAATATTATTGTTTATGTTTTGACAAATGTAAAATATATAATAATTCATTAGACTTCTTGAAAGTCTCTATTCTAAGGATACACACACACACACACACACACACACGCACACACACACACACACACACACATACACATATATATATATATATATAACAAAAATTAATTTATTATTTTCAAATTTATTATTATAATTATTACTTTTCCAGAGAAAATACACATTCGAATATTATTTTAAGCGAAAATAATTTTAAGCAGTTTAAATATATCAACAAAAAAGCTTTCAGTATATTTAATGTATGTAAAACGATATTTCTGAATGCATAAAAAACGCAAACAGCATAGAAAATGAGATCATTACAATGCAGGTTATTTAAATTACTTAAATTGTGCTCCAGTTTTTAATTATATTCCCTGTTAATACATTTTTATTACGAAAAGTACTTGTTTGTTATAACCTATTAATTATGCCTAAAGGCGTACATATTTAATGTTTGAGGGGATCCTAAAATCGTCTGTATTATCAACTAAACCAAATAATTTTTATGTAACAATTACTTTTTTCCTCTCTTACTGATTTGAAAATCCTTTTCAAATCCAGGATTAAAATATACGCATTAAGACGTGTCTGTGAAGTGGAGTCCTGAAAATGACAAAAAAATTTCGAAATTGATATAAAAATAATACAATTACTAAATTTTAATTTACTTTTAGCTCTCAAGTTCAATAAAATTAATTTCGTGTAAAATAAGAGCAATTGAAAGCAACCGCAGTTAACATTAGCGTATATTTATATATAAGTAATTTTTTACATAATTTTTTGGTTATCAATATGAACGTTTCGACTTATATTTAAGCCATCTTCAGCGCATATAACAACAAATTGAAGTTATAGATTTTTGGTTGTTCTGATTACACAATTCGAACATTGAGAATGATCTCCTTACTCAGCTGAAACTAGTTAGATCTTAACAGTTTTACAGCTGAATAAAGAGATCGTAAGTTGAAATACGTATTGATAATCAAGAAATTATGTAAAAAATTATTTGTAAATAATATATGTGAATAGATATACGCTAATGTCAACTGCTCTCAATTGCTTTTATTCAACGCGACAACATTAATTTCGAAATTGATATCTTTTTTATCACTTCTTAATCCAGTATGATGCTTCAGAGTCACGTCGTGACATTTGCTTCATATAAAAGTTATGCAATCTGTATTTACGAAATAATAGTCCATAAACTAGTAGTTTGCATGAAGAAACAGCGTGGAATTCTTAAAATTGGATGTCTAATTAAAATATAATTGTTACATGAAAATTTATGTGTATGGTAGCATGCGTGAGATATGTAGTGATGTGTCAATGATATGTCATTGATGTGTCATGAAATACATAAATTGTCTGTGTGTAAGTACTATTTACAACATGACTAATCGTCTTTAGGATTCCCTTAATTGACATAAAATAAATATCAATAAAAATTGTATTTTTTTAAGACATAAATATTCAGAATACGAATGAAATATATTTTTTGCTTACTCGGCACATATTCATTTTATTCTAAATGTGCTGACGTAAAGTTGATTTTTGACAATTTTTTTATTTGTAACATTATAAAAAAGATTGAAAGAACAAATTTTTCTCAACAAAGAGCTAATCAAACGTGTGGATAACGTGTGGACTGTTTTAACAGCAAATAGAAGAAGAGATTGATTATAAAGTAAAACAGAAGTTGCGGAGCGGAAATCCGCGATTCTTCCGTTATCTTTATCGGTCTTATCTCTTTCGGCATTTAGCGCTTTCATTAATCTCTGTCAGTCATTCCTAATGGTCGAAAGAAAAATGATAACTGAAAATTTATCGGGACGAAAGAACTTGATTCAAAAAACTAACCAAAAACATACTAAACACGCTACTATTATTTACTATTAATTCAGGTTGATGAAGCTCAACTCCGGGAATATACATATTCTAGAAAAATAGAATTTTTTTGTAAAGTATATAAAATAACAACACAAATATTATATATTTTATACAACATATTCATTAAAACAATTTACAATAAAAGAGGAAACGGAATAAAAATATATTTCTATTAATTATAATAATATATGTTTTAAATTCATAATAATAAAAAATAAGAGAGTGATATATGGAAATGTTATATGTTCCTTTTTAATTATTAATATTTTTATTACCAACTGCTTACCGTCAAACGTAATAAAATTGCAACGATATTATTGTGGATTTATATTATAAAACGGTCTAGTTCACAGTGTGTGTTAAATTGTAACACTATTGAAAGTTTCTTCCTCTCATCATTTTTGCAACGCAAATGTAAATATTTGCGGGAAATTATTTTGATTTTGCAGGAATTGTTCGTTAACTATTAACAGGATTGGAAAAGAGATTCGGGATTGGAGCGAGATCGTACCTAAATCCATTGTATAATGTAGTCCTGTCAAAACAAGACGCCATCAATTACAGTTCTTACATGCGCACCCTCTTTCACCCTTCCGTGGATCGTCGTTGTCATGTCACGTCTCTGTCATCTTCACCGATACTGCTGTTGTCATTTCAACGCCCTTGGGCGATTATACCTCGTTGCACAGCTAATTCAGAAATCGATAATTATGCAGCCTCCTGAAACATACCGAATTGGTATCGCTATTATGAATAAATGGTTAAATTGATGAATCGCTATAACAATAATTTGATTGTCCATGAAATTCGCGCGCTATTGAAGCGTACAATTACATAAAAATTATTTGGGTTTAGCTCTTGGATATAGATGTTATTAAATGTAGGAAGAATATATTGACAAGATTCATCCTTAATTGAATCAAGATTTTTAACTCTAAAGAACAGAATGAGTGAATGTATTGTTTCTTTAACATAGTCTTTGTGTCACTATTAGTTTCGATAGAGCAGCTGGTAATGTCATTTAAATAATCTAGAACAAAAAGGCGTCGCCGACAGAAGAACTCGATAAAATCAATAAAAAGTTTGAGTTATACGTACAGAACTTAGCTTATCACATATAAAGTGCTTTTATTGTAAAGTGTATTTTAAAATGTATTTTTGTGAAAGAATAAATCATACTTCTTTTTCTTTTTATCTGATTTATGATATTAATAATTCTTAGTATTTACACAATTTAAATAAATATTATAAGGGACATATAAGAATAAAAAAACTTGATAACTGAAAATTAATAACTGAAGGTGTTACATTAATAAAATATAATAAGATTTAATTAAAATTTAAATGAATATATGTATAGACATTATATATTTCTTCTTCTTCTTATTAAGCTCTCTTCAGATAATTCTTAAACATTTAGCAATTCCTTAAGTGTATCCATTACTTCAGCGACAATTTACAAATTAGTTCATGATGAATGTTCGATAAGTGCCTCCGAAAAAAGCGAAATATTCTTCTCAAACGATTTACAAGTCGAATGTTTGAACTTTCTAAATATTGCATATATTACAATGTGATATTATTTGTAATATGATAGAAGGAAATTCATTTCAAATTTATCTGTCTTTACACACGAATCTCAAATGTGATGATCAAAAATTTAAACAATTAAAAACGTAGATAACATTTAGTCAAATATATATATATAAATTCGTAGAATAAATTGAATATTGGAAAACGAAACATTAACAGTGAAATAAAATTATTCACAGATTAAAAATTAAAAATGGTAAAAAACTGACATTATAAAAGATTGATCTAAGACATGTTATCAGTATGACTTCTTAACACTTATTGATTTGAATTTTCGATAGATTGATATGTCATTGTACACAAAGTCAAATTTTCTTTATAATAGACATATATATCTTAATATTTATTTCAAAACTTCTTATATTAAATAATATACATCCGCGAATATTTAAAACTTATTTTTAAAGACTGCAATAATATTTTTAAGACATCCATTAAATAAAAAATTATTTATAAAACATAAAGTTTTCCAATAATTCTGAGAGAGATAAATATGCAAAAGAATAACTGTCAAACAATAAACTGATGAAAATGAAAAATCACTAATAATATTGAGTAACTACGAAATTATTATATTGACAATCAATCATTTTCCTAACTCATAACCTAACAATAGAAATTATTAACAACATATTATGTTAACATCAACTATAAACAGAATATTGATATTGATATTCACGTAGTAACTAGTTTAATTTGCTGTTACTTCATTACAACGCTAATGTTTCGATAATGTTTCTGGTTATAATATTGATCACTTTTGAACGTGCGTTCGTGTATAACATATCATGTTATTCCTATAATATTAAATAAAATTTAACTGAGAAATGTTCAACATAAATGAGAGAAAGAAATTATTTTCGGTCCAGGCAAATCTTGATGCCTATGATGTGATATTTTTATATGAATTTTACAATTTCTAGTTTAACTATTTCCGATTATATTTCTTGAAACACAATCCTAAATTGAAGCTAGAGTACATAATACATAATAGAAATTAAATGTATAATTATGGATACATGATATCCATGTATATAATTGAATTATATAAGCGTTGCATTATATAAGCATTAAAAATCCAGTTTCGACCGATATAGGCATTTAATTTTTAGTTCTTATTGGTTGTGTTCTCACATGTCTAAAATAAGATTCTTATTGATTATAAATATATATTATTGTGATCAAAAAGTATCCGAACTTTATTTTTTAAAATTGCGGGAAAATTGTAAATCCGTTTGCTTTGCTAAGTTGATACACATGTCTTTCACATTTGATAAAAAAATCATGGCGTTCCTTCAAATATTGCAATTGTTGTCATAAGCTTTTTGCAACATTTTGAATTTGTGAACGCAATTTGTAATGCAAAATTTCAAACAAATTCTTTGCTCAATAAACTTTTCAATAAAAGTCGCCGCGCACAAAAATTTTCATTGCATAAACAACTATCATTCTCAAACGACTTAAAGGAACGCTATGATTTTTTTACTAAATATGAAGGATATGTGTACCAACTTAGCAAAGCAAACGGATTTGATTTACAGTTTTCCCGCAATTTTTAAAAAATAAAGTTCAGATTTTTTGATCACAATAGCACATATATATATATATATATATATATATATATATATGTATATATATATATATATATGCAATATATGTGTGTGCGTGCGTGCGTGCATGCATGCGTGTGTGTGTGTGTGTGTGTGTGTGTGTGTTTGTGTGTGTGTGTGTTTGTGTGTGTG
>Ga0157364_1001401_pt1 | contig 20391 bp, 22 predicted proteins | sample AttsexASBM2_FD_111476 | JGI IMG/M metagenome (GOLD analysis project Ga0157364, IMG submission 111476) | Fungus gardens microbial communities from leaf cutter ant in Ribeirão Preto, State of São Paulo, Brazil - Atta sexdens ASBM2 | ecosystem: Host-associated > Fungi > Mycelium > Unclassified ...
ATGCACAATAGAAGCATAGTTGCAGCATGGACCACATGTAATAGTATAAATAAGATAGCAATATAGCTGGGACTCCTTGTCAAGTTCTCTTGTGATCCTTACATCGATAGTCTACTGAGAGCTTTACTTGTTCATGTGATTATTAGACTTTGTGTCTAGTGGTTGCCATAACATATATCTATATCTGCCCTGAAGTAAGAAGAAACAAAGTTGTTCCAGATATACTGGGTTTTTTTGTTAATTAAATAATTAGAAAAGAAACTAAAGATTCTTAGGTTAAATCTAGCTTTGTCTAAAATTAACAGAAAAAGCTGATGGTTAAGTGATGGAAAATTTGAGCAATGTTGAAAGCCAAAGTACTCATATGAAGACCTTTAACCTATCCAGTATAGATTAGATAAGTTAAATACAGGCTAGTATCCAGAGTAAAGTATTTTAAACCTCTTAATTGGTTTGGATGCACAAAGCTAGATACAATTGATTGTATTTGAAGCTTTTCACTGATAACTTTCTATACAAGTTTTCTAAGTGTGCTAAGTAGAACAATAGGGCAAAAAGTCTTTGGAAAATCATATACTGGTTTGTTTGGTTTAAGAATAATAATTGATGTCGATCTCTTGAAATACAAAGACCAATATCTGTGGTAGCTAATTTTGTAACTACATACATTCAGAAGCAGTCAATATAGGAAAATGGAAAAGAAAAGAAAAATAAAATAAAAATAAAAGAAAGAAAAGAGAAAAAAGATAAAAGACCACAAAAAGAAAAGCAAAAGCAATTCAACTAAGTGAACTTTTTCCAAAGGAGAATGTATTGCTGTTAAATTCCAAGAAGGATGTAAAGTGTCTAACTATATCTTATCTTGGGTTCCAATAATTGTTATATCTCCTATATTTGTGAAGAATATGCTATTGAGTTTTGATTGAATATAATCTGCATGGACATTTAAATTTTTCTCAGGGAAAGAAGCAAAGATGATATTCTCCTATAGAAGCATGAATAATGATAGCTCTTGTAGCTCTGGTGCATAGCAAGTTTGAGTGACCAAAATATTTAAGCTATAATTCTTCTTTTGAGTAAGATGGCTTAATAGGTCAAAGATCACCATCAAGAAGATCTAAGAAGGAACTTCCTTTCATATGTGAAGCTTGGAATAGCATTTTCTAAGTATTGAAAATATTATTGCATTGGCTCTTTCTGTTGAAATTCCAAGAGAATTTGCAAGAGAATATGGGGATGAAATCAAATTTTTTCATTTCCTTGTTCACTATAGAATGAAGAGTCTAGTATTCACAACTAGGACACTTCCAGAATTTAATAGAATTATGGCAACCTTTTTCAAAGAATTTTCTGAGTTCAGTAGAGATAATGGATAATTGAATTTGATAAAGATAAACCAATGAATCAAAAATTCTTTAGGCCACATGTAATGAATTGGTGATGACAATAATGTGATTAATATTTGCCATTTGAGTAGCTTGATTAATATCACATTTGATGATGAAAAGTTCTGCTTCAGTAGAAGTGACATTAATGATGGGATTGTTATGTGTATGGACATGAGCAATGAAAGTGGCCACTTGATTTTTGATACTTGCATCAGAGACTACAACAGCCATATTTGTCTCAGGCAAAGTTTGGAGAATAAGTTCATCAAGTATGTGAAGATGTGCTTTTTTGCTTTCTTTGCCTTTTCAATCTAAATGGTGAAAAGAGAAACAACTAGAAAAAATGTCAATTAATCTATGTTCAGGAGAAAATTCAATACTAAGAGGATTGAAAGAATGAAAAACTCCATTAAGTCTGTTATTTACATTAATGATGGATCTTTTGACATTTAATTGTTGCTTGGAAGTTCGATTTTCAAGTGATGGATAGTAGTTACTTGTATTTCCAGAATGCCTATTTTCTAAAAACAATTTGATGATATGATTGTGTGGCAGTGATTGTATTCTGAGTTGAAATCTACTACTGAGTTTTTGAAGATGTAAATGAATTAGAATAAGTCCAGTGATGGTTTCTATTTCAAAAGAGAGAGAGGTATGAAAAGCTCCTAAAATCCATATAGCTGCTCTTTGTTGCATTTTTCTAAGTTCCTTAAGAGGATGTACAAGAGAAGCTTTGTTGTAGAACTATAATGGAAAACTATATAAGGCAATGGGAAGTACACATGTTCTATAAAGGAGGCATTTTTGAGATAGGATGAGTCCTTGAGTTGAATTTCCTAGCATTTTCATATATTTGATAGTTGATAATGCTTTGTTAGTGTAAAAGTTGATATGTTGTCAAAATATCAGTTTTCTATTGAAGATAGACCTAAGATAATGCCATGTTTCCTTTGGTTTGATGACTGGACCTCCTAAAGTAGTAAGATTCAATAGTGGAGGGTTGAAGACCTTGTGTGCCCTAGAAAAATGGAAACTTCAGTTTTTCTATGTTCAATGACCAACCCAAAATGCTCAAGAAAAGAAGATATGACATGATAGCTACAAAAAAGGTAGGATTTTGATATGTTCAAAGATTTCTCTTGGGAAACAAAAAGTCCATTGTTTACAAAAGAAATGATAGAAACCAGAATTTTTAAGTTTTTTAATCTTTTTTCAAAAATATCAGAAATATGAGAAAGATATAAAGCTGATAATACTGGTAATAAGGCAGAACCCTGTCTAACACCAATGTCAACATTAAAAAAAGGAGAAGAGAAATTGTTCCAAAGGTATTTCATTTTTATTCTTACTAGGTAATCTTAGAAAAATATAAAGATCTTGGAATAAAAACCAGCCTTATCCAAAATTAAAGGGAGTATGTGATAATTAAGAGAGGGAAAAAATTGAGCAATGCTGAAAGCTAGTGTGCTCATGGCTAGACCTTTGACCCAACCTGCTCAAATAAGATGAGTTAGAACAACTCCCACATCCATATTGCTTTAATCCATCCAATTGACAAGGATAAATGAAGCCATTGGAAATTGATTGGAATTGAAGTCTTTCACTGATGACTTTTTCAATGAGTTTGCCAAGCATGTTTAAAAGAATAATAGGCTGAAACATTTTAGAAGTGTTGTAAGAAGTCTTATTAGGCTTAGAAATGATAATAGAAAACAATGTTTTGAAATGCAATAGCCAGTGTTCTAGATTGATATATGTATTAGCAATATTAATGAAGTTATTGAGACATGTGCTGTCATTAACGATGACTTTGAGATGTCTCCACAACAATTTATCTGGTCCTGGAGTCAAAATATTACTGTATTTTGTAATAGAACTCTTGAACTCTTGAACAGAAAAAAGTGTTCAAATTGTAGTAGTCTTAGACTGAGTTTTGTCCAATATGCTGTGATTGATTTGATGACTTTGTGCTGAACTGAACAATAAGTGAAGGGCTTATCATAGGTCATCAAGCTCTATATACAGTTGACCATTGTGTTGAATAGCTTCAATTACTGAAAGTTTGTACTTTTTGACCCAATTCATGAGTTCACAAGAACTATGATTTATTGATGCAATTTCTTGAATTTTGTTATCAAAAAATGTATGTTTGGTTTTCTTGACAGTGCTTCTGAAGTTTTTCCAATCCTTAAGTCTTTTCAAAAGCCTATATTTCTCTAGTTCTCTTTGACACTCTTCATTCCACCACAATTTTGAATGTTTTGTGATATTGATAATTTTCGAATTCTTGAACCAAATACTGTTTGTTTTGTCAGCAAATCCTTGTACTACATGATCAAAAGCTTCTTTATTTGAAATATTCTCTGTATTGAGGCCCTTGATAGATTCAATGAGTTCAGTGATGAACTTGTTCTCTTCTTTGCTGTTCTTAACAATTGTATGCTTTTTGGTATGAATTTGCTCTTCATCAATTACAATATCAATAGTGAGTAGAGCATGATCTGAAGAGAGTTTCCACTCTAGATGAATTATGTGATTATCAAATTTCAATGAATTTAGATGAATAAACAAGAGATCAATAACTAAGTTGGAATCATTTGGATTATCCAAAAACCTAGTAGAGACTTGGTTAGTAGATTTAGATACATATAAGCTCATAAAATCTACAATGTCAGTAAGAAGATCACAATTGTTGTGGCAACCACTAGTTATAAAGACTAATGACTACACAAGTGGTAAATCTCTTAGTATGGATATTAAGTGGGAAGTTCACAAGAGAACTCGACAAGGAGTCTCTGCTAAATTAGAGTCCTATATATACAAAGTACACATGGTCCATGCTATTAATAATTACGCCTGCCCTTATGTCCATGCTACAACCTCATGTCTACCTCATTCCCTACTCAAGGCTACCATGTTGTATACATGTGTCCTAACATCACCTTTCTAGATTCTTCCACCACATTCTAGGCCTATGACATCACATCATGTGACATGTCATGTGACTGTGGTATCACATGCCTCTTCATCGTCCAAAAGAAAAATAAAATAAAATAAAATCAATATAAAAGAAAATAAAAATAGTTAATGTCCAAAGTGTCTTATAACAACAATGACTAGAATGATATGGAAGTGAAGGATTCCAACTGTTGTCTCTAATATTGAAATCTTCTGCTATAATTAATGTGTTGTTGATATTAGCTTCTATATTCTTTAGATACTTCAAAGCTGTCTGAGATGAATTAGAGTAAACAATAATTAAGAAATAAATGCTATCATTATTAAAGAAAGAGAAATAAGAAATGTCCCTATGATTAAAAATGTCTTTTCAAAGAGAAAAACAAAGTTGAGATAACCTTATGTTTATATATGAAATGACTCTTGAAGAATCATTGTTATTCGATGTGTTTCTAGAAAAGGTAATCCAGTTAGGATGATTGAGAGCTCCTACTTATTGTTCTCCTTTCTCATTCACTGAACTAGGGATAGAGCAGATGAAGAACCAAGGCAGTTCTTGAATGAAAATTATATCAAAATTTCTGTGTACTTCTAAAATTGTATTAGTAAGCAGTTTATTCTTATAAACATTTTGTGAAAAGATTTTGATATTTCTGATAATTATGCTTGAATACCACTTATAACTGAGTGAACTGATTGTTTCCTGATGTCTCAGAGCTCTTGATATTTCTTTGCATGCTATTTCTTGTTGAATTAATGCTTTCAGAATAGACATACATTAGAGTCAGCTTGATGGTCATCCTTGCAGTATTTGAAGGGAGTGAGGGCATGGTTCATTCTGTTTTGTCTCAAGTCTCAGAGGATTTATCTTGAAATTGGCCTTGTAGCACTAGGTGAATTGATGATGATGTCATTTCTAGCAATTTTTGCACTAAGGGACTCCTAGGTTCATATTCACATCTTGGATGGTAGCAATATAGTTGTCTACATTAAAACTTTTGCCTTACTGCCACTCTGAACATCCCATATGTCTAGCCAAATGATAGCCATATTAGATTTAGGTGAGACCTTGATGATACAAGGTTTTGTAACAATTGCTATGTTGTTGAAAATATGATTATTTTTGATAATGGTTTTAACAACATATGATGAGATAGGTGTATTAGTATTTTACATAAATAAGGAATATCTATGATTTTCAAATAGGATTTTGACTGAGGTAATTGTAAAGTGTCAATTTCTTCTAACTTGATGTGGTCAACATTCTTGATGTATTTCTCAATAGTTTGTAAATTGAGGGCTGATACTACTTTGTTAGTAACAATAATTATACTGATTGAGTCCATATAGATGAAGTCTGCCATGACTTCTAACTTAATATCCTTGAGTGACCTATTAATATTAGTAATGTATTCACTTAAAGACACCATAAAATTGGTCTTGTTATTGTTACTCATGGGAACAATAACTTGTTTCCTTAGTGGACCTTTGGTAGTTATATTCAACTTGGGTTTAGACTTACCATTACCATAAATCATTTTATAAATATTGTCAATCTTGTTTGCAGATAGATTGGGAAGTTATCTTTAATTTTTAGGATTTCACTAGTCTTGGGAGACAAAGCTTGTGTATATGATTGTTTGGAGTGTTCTTTACAGATAATTTGTTATCTTTAAAGAATTTGGATTTCTCCAAGATTTCTTTAGGAAGCCTTGTAGAGATTGGTAGAAATAGCTTAATAAAGCTGGTAGGCTTATTAATAACCTTATTCTCTTTGGAAGATTTTTTACCTTCTTTAGTTCTAGGGTAAATTTAAATGCTACTTTTTGCCTGAACATTCTATTGTCTTTGTCAACATGAAGTGAGTTCCATTTTGATTTGTAAATGGACAAAATTAAAAGTTAGGCCATTTCACTAATATTATTGAGACCCTCTATATTGTTGACATCTTTATGATCAACTTGTTTGTTCTTGATGTACTTTGCTATGTGAGTTAGAGAGACTTTGATATTGTTAGTGTTCATAGTGAGATGATCTATTGCCCCATATAGAGAAATAAAATGTGAATTATCATTCTAAGAATTGTGTTCAGTCATTTGATTTATGTTGTAAGATAGCTGAATATTGAAAACCTTCTGTGGAGGGCATATATTATTGTTATTAATAGGGTCCCATCATCACATAGAGTAGAAGAGGTGTTGAGGGCTAGTGTCTTATTGATACCATGTTGTACCTCCTTATGGAAGCTGTAGTCAGTTGCCTATCTGACTATCTTACCTTTCTATTCATTGTCTAAGGTACAAGAGAGTTCAAAAACTTTGACAGCTTTCTGTTCATCTTTGTTCAGGAGGTTATTTTGTATCTCTATTCTCTTGTAATATGGAGTTGATGAAGCAACTGAATGAGTTAATGACTTTCTAGAGCTGACTTGGCTAGAGAAAGCAGATTTTTCTCTAAGTATATCAATATTGACATCTATGTCCATGTTGGATAGTATTTAAGCTATTGAGTTGAATTACAAAGTGGTAGTAGAAGAGAAAAACTATATATTCACTAATTCTCTTATAGATGCTACTATACAAGATAGTGGTAAGAGAGAAAGAAGTGATGTTGTATCTAACCTACTCTTTTTTTTTTTTTTTATTCAGCAATTTATTACACAGCATGCGGTGGCAGACCATGGTAGTTACTTCGTAACTACATATAGAAGATGCAGACAATATGTAGAAGAGGAAACTGAGGAGAGAAAGAGAAAGAACGAAGAGAAGAAAAGAACTAATTGCAAGAACTATGAGAAAAGAAAAGAAGAGGGAGAAATAAAAGAACAATGATAAAATGAAAGTTGCTCCAAGGTCAACTTGGGGCAGCAGAGAGGACATTGTCTATGAAAGTGAAAGCTTTTGGATTAGCACTCAAAAACATGATGAAGTGACTGAGCAAATCTCTTCTAGAGTTCCAATACCTATTATGTCTCATACATTCATGAAGTATGTGTCTTCTTGTCTCGATAGGGTAGGACCCACAAGGATATTTGAAATCTTCGTTAGGAAAAAATTGTAAATGATATTCACCTATCAGGGCGTGATTTGTAATGGCTCTTGTAGCTCAAGTGCATAGTGAGTTAGAATGACCAAAGGATTGGAGCCATGAGCCCTCTTTGATGTAGGATAGTTCAATGTCTTTGGAGTTATGATCGACAAGATTGAGGAAGTGTCTACCTTTTCTATCCGATGCTTGGAATGTCATTTTTCACAGGTTGATGATGTTGTCACTATCAAATTTTTTGCAATAGTCCCAGGATACTTTACTCAGGAGTATGGGCTGGGAATTGAATGATTTCGAATCTTTGTCGACATATCTGTGAAGTCTCCACCTGAGTTGGCTAGGGCATTCCCAGAATTTGATAGAGTTTCCTTGGCCTGTAGTAAGAAATTGCTGAAGTTCGCTAAGGATGGCTATCATATAGATTTGATACAGATGGGTTTTATTGTCGAATATCTTTTTAGCCACATGGATGGAGTCAGTGATGACGATGATTTTGGAAATGTTTTCTTTGCTACATGCCTGACTAATACCACATCTCATGGCAAAGAGTTCTGCTTCGGTGCTGGTGACAAAGGCCATGTGGTGAACCATCTTGATCAAAGGATGGTTGCGTATGTGAATGTGTGAGACCGATGTGGCAATGTCATTTTTGACGCTAGCGTCGGTTACAATGACTGCTGTGTGAGGTGAAGATGATGAATGAAGTGTCATATTGTCAAGTTGTTGAAAGTGCGATTTATTGCTTTTCACTTTATTGGCTAAATTAAAAGAGACTTGGTCAGGAAAAATGTCTACTATTCTAGAACCTGGGTTAAATTCTAGATTGAGAGGGGAAAATGAAGAGAAAACTCCAAACAGTTTATTATTTGAGTTGTGTTATATGCAAGTCCACTCGTTTGGAAAACTACATCACTGCAGTGATGTCACCTCTAAAATATACAAGCCTGCCTTCCACGGCAGCCACCTTTCTCACAACACATCTTATGGCGGTGCTGCAACCCTCTGGGTATTCCATCTTCCATGACAGAGATACTCCTATTCAACTCGGTCTTCCATGACGGAGTTGCTCCTGTCAGTGTCTCAACACTGAAACCTCTGCTCGGGGTAATAGGGGTTTTACCACTGAAACCCCGAACATCTCCTATATTATCAGTTTGTATATAAGACTAGTAGTTACACTGTAATTTGCTAGTCTGATAATCAACAGAGATAAACTCTCATTGAACTCAATCTCCAGTGTTCAATGGCAATACACTAATCAGTACTCACTCCCATCTCAGACTTCTTTCCATCATCTGAAGTTGCGACCACATGGCAGACAGATGGCACAGCACATAAGCTGAAGCCAAGGTCGTTCCACAAGTCCGCTCATCTCTGAGTCCATTCTGTGGACTTCCACCCCGGTGTGAACCATGCCTGACAAGTTGATGAGGTGTTCTTTGATGGTGTTTTTCTGATGCTCAGTGAGCATATTGATAGAGAGGGGATGAGGTTTGTTGCGTGAATTGAGGGGATTGTCCATGAGGGTTCTGATGAGGTGATTCTCTAGAAGAGCAGTAGAGTGAAGTTGAGATCTACTTGTAAGTTTTTGAAGGTGGAACTTAATGGGAATGAGGCCAGCAATGGCTTCAAGACCTTTTGTAGGCAATGTTCTGAAGGCTCCCAGTATCCAGATAGTGGCTCTTCTCTGCATTTTTCTGAGGATTTTCATGGGGTATGATAGAGGGGCTTTGTTATAGAACCATAGCTGAAACCCATATAGCACAATAGGTAGAACATAGCATCTGTATAGGAGGTGTTTTTGGATCAGGTTGATTTCTCATGATGAATTCCCAAGAAGTTTCATGCATTTGACCATAGAGATGGCTTTGTTTGAATAGAAGTTGATGTGCTGATAGAACATAAGCTTTTGGTCGAATATGAACCCCAGGTACTTCTATGAGCTTTTGGGATGAAGAAATGGTCCTCCAATTGACAAGAGGTCGAGAGGAGAAGGATTGAATATTTCATGAGATCTGTTAAAATGGAATGTTTTAGTTTTCAAATGCTTGATGTTAAGTCCAAACTTGACGAGAAGTCTGGATAATACATTATAACTACAAAAAAGATGTGAGTTTGAGATGTCAATCAACTTGTTCTGAGAGATAATGAGACTGTCATCAACAAAAGAGATGAGAGAGACAGGAATGTTTAGATTTTTAAGTGCTTTTCTAGAATATATAAGAGTGGGGAGAGATAAAGGGCAGACAAAATAGGTGAGAGAGTGGACCCTTGGCCAACTCCAACATTTACTTCATATGTCGGGGAGGAAGAGTCATTCCACATATAATTGGTTTTTCTTCTGACTAGGAAGTCCACCAAGAATGAGGTGACTTTGGGATCGAGATCCGCTTTCTCGAGGGAGAGGGTGAGAAGGTGATGGTTGAGGGATGGGAAAAACTGAGTGATATTGAATGCTAGGATGCTCGTGGTCTTGTTCTTGATCTAGCCTAATTGAATTACATGGATGAGGGTGATTCTAGCATCCGTGGTGGACTTGAACTTAAGGCCGCCTAATTGACTGGGGTGAATAAAGTTATTTCTTATGACATGGAATTGGAGTCTTTCGGCAATAATCTTCTTGATAAGTTTGCTAATAGTGTTGAGGAGGACAATGAGGTGAAAGGATTTGGGGTGATTGTATGTCAGCTTATTTGGCTTGGGTATAATCACCGTGGAGGAACACTTGAAGTGGCTGGGCCAGTGTCCTAAGTCGATGCACGCATCAGCAATGTTAATGATGCAGGATAGGCATACATCCTGTTTGAGAATGGTTTTGAGGTGTTGCCATATAAGCTTGTCAGGACTGGGTACTGAAGAGTTATTACACTTGATTAATGCCTGTCTGAACTCTTCTTTCGAGAATGGGATCCAAGCGGCAGTTGTTTTGGATCCTATTTCATTAAGAATATCAGTATCGACTTGATGATGGAGAGCAGTGTTAAATGTGGTGTGAAGGGCTCTCCATAAGCTTTCTGGGGTAAGATATGGTTGGCCTTCATACTTGATGGCCTCGACGGCAGGTAGCTTTTGTTTGTTGATCCAGTTCATCAATTCCCATGGACCACGACTCTTGTTCACAACTTCTTGGATCTTCATGTTGAAAAAGGACCTCTTGGTGTTCTTAACAACTTTCTTGAATTTCTTCCAGTTATCCAGACTTCTTGACATCCTGTAGTCATTGAGAGATCTGCTACACTCTTCTGTTCACCACTGTTTGGAGTGCTTCGTAATTCTTGTTTGTTTCGCATTTTTGTTCCACGTTTGGTTGATTAGTGAATCAAGATTGTTAACCATGTTTTCAAGACACTTCTTGTCAGTGATGTTGGATGTATCTAGGTTTTTGAAAATCGAAATGACCTCTTCGACAAACATGATTTCTTGTTCGCTATTTTGTTGAATTGATAAATTTGAGGTATTAACGACTTCATCGATGATGGATATGGTGATGGAGAGGGGTACATGGTCAGAAGTAAGACACCAATCCAGATGGATGGAATGCTAGTTGATGTTGTTTGACCCATATTGAAGGAACATAAGGTCGATGGTTGAGTTTGATTCTCCTGCCATGTCAGAATATCTGGTGGGACAAGGGTTAGTAGGAGACGAGAGAGCTAAATTAAAAGAGTCTGCAATAATCAAAAGGTCATCACTGATAGATGAATGATGGGAGAAAGAAGTATCCCATAAGGAATCCCTAATGTTGAAGTCCCCTGTCATGACAAGGACATTATCAATATTGACCTCAGTATTCTTAAGATACTTTAAGGCTGAGTGGGACAAATCCGAATAAATGTTAATGATGAAATAGTGTACATAGTCGTTAATAAACGACATGAGGAGAATGTCTGTGTGGTTGATAATGTCAGATCGTAAAGAAAAATGAAGAGATGTGAGGCAAATATTAATTATGCTATAACTCTGGGGGAAGTCGATCTGTTCGTGGGGGTACCAGCGAAAAGCAGCCAATTAGGATAATGAACAGTTTCTATGAAGTCTTTGCCTTCGCAATTCAATGTGCTGGGAACTTTACGAATGACAGACCAAGGGGGTTCTTGGATAAGGATTATGTCGAAGTATGACTGGATCTTGAGAATAGTGTTGATGACGAAATAGTTCTTGCAAATGTTTTGTGAAAAAATCTTGAAGTTTTTCAGAATCATATTTTCTGTTTGCTGCTCTCTGTAGAGCGAATTGACTTGATCCTGTTTTCATGGATCTCAGCATATTTCTTTTGTTGCCATTCTCTGTTGAATCAGTATCTCCAGAAGAGGCATTGGTTGGAGTTAGCTTGGTGGTCCCCCTGACAATTAGAGTACTTGAAAGAGTGTGGGCATGGTTTGCCTTTCTTCGTCTCGAGGTGAGGAGGGTTTGTCTTCTCATTAGCCTTGCAACACCACCCAAATTCACAGTGGTTTCCAGATTTGTGGTGGCCATTACACTTAACGCACTTGGAATCTTGTATTCTGCAAGAAAATGTCACATGACCCCACTTCCAGCAATTCTTACATTGGGGTATGCCCAGGTTCATGTTAGCATCTCTAACTGTGGTAATATACTTGCCGACGTTGAAGCAGCGATTGATTAGGCACTTAGCTTTGCTTCCACTCTGAACATTCCATATATCTATCCATATGATAGACATGTCCGACTTGGGTGATACTTTGATAATTCTTGGTCTTGATGCGAGTTTGATGTCGTCAAAGATCTAATTTTGCTTAAGAATCGCTTCTACATCGCTTGAGTTGAGGTGTTCCTGGGATTTGCCATTTGGATAGTATGGGATACCTATGATCTTAAGGTATGATTTTGATTGAGGAAGATGAGGCTCTTCAACTTGTAGCTTGTTAATGTCCTCAGATTTCTTCATGTATTGACCAATGGTTTGAAGGTCTGATTGAAGGGTGACCTTGTTGGTGATGATCGATAAGCCAATAGGGTCAGACCTGATGTAATCCACTGCAACTTCCGATTTGGCATTCCTGAGAAGCTTGTTGATGTTAGCAACGTGAGCCACAGAGTTTTTCATAAAAGTGTTATTGTTATCGTTGTTCATGGAAACGATTATTTGTTTTCTTGATGGCCCTTTCGTGGTCATTTGGATACAAGGCTTAGGCTTCTGGTTACCTTTAACAATGTTGTTTACTTAATCAATTTGCTTTGTGTTGAGGGCTGTGAAAGATTCCTTGATCTTGAGCACCTCATAAGTGCTAGCTGACTGTTTCAAAGTCTGAGCATAAGATTTAGTCAGCTTCTTGGGTTCTGTTATAGGCTTGTTGTCTTGGAAATATTTCGAAATGATGTTGGCTTCATTCTTGGATTTGGCTGGGAGTAGGGGTGGAGGAGGAGCTTTCTTGATAGAGATAGGGACCAGTTTGGTAACTTTCTTGTTATTCTTGTTCATGTTAGGTCCAACTCTTGGGGTGAACTTGGAAGAGATTTTCGATCTGAGAGTAGTAGATTTATTGTCAGTGAAGAGAGAGTCCCACTTAGCCTTGTAGACTGATGAGATGAAATTCCAAATGGCATTACCCATGCTATCAAAGTTGTTAAGTTCATCAGCCTTACCACTGTTAACTTGTTTATTAGAAATATACTTTGCCATGAAGTTCAAAGAATCTTTGATGTTTTTCAAATCTGAAGCAAAGTATTCAATCGATCCATGAAGTGAAACAGGATGGAAAGAACCACTCCAAAGGTCTGGCTTGGTAGGAGCTTAAGAGTCGTATGGGAGTTGTATGTTTATGGCACTTTCCTTATGTATGCTATGTGTCAAGGAGGCCTTGTTGTTATTGCCTGTGGACCTTGTGGTGTCTTGCTGGTTAGCTGCCTTGCTGACATAGAAAGCTTTCTCCTGCTCTGTCTCATAGGACAGCTTAGGAGATGCATTGACTGGGTCATTGTTGTTGTTCGCATTGTTGGTGGTCATTCTTTCATGGTAAACCACTGACAACTTAGTAGAAGACATTGAAACGTCCCTAGAGATACTTCTGTTGGAAGAGAGAGTTCTACCTCTCACTTCATTGAAGTTGTTAGGAGCCGGTCCTGATTGAATGTCCATCCTCACACTATAAGGAAGCATGGTTGGTAATGACGATGTTCAGGAATAATTCATTGTAGAAAGGTTGGGGTTTTGATGAGAGAAAAACAGTTTATTCGCTATATTTCTAATAGGCACTACCATGCAAGATAGTGGTAAGAGGAAGAGAAGCGATGTATCTAATCTACTCTAAAGGCCATATATTATCTATAAGATTGATATATATATAAAATATATTGCATAATATCATTGCTCCAAAACCTTTGAAATTTTTCTATATATTATATAATTGTGTGATAGTGATAGTGACAGTGACATTTGTGACACACTATCACAAGATATGTGTATGTAATAGATATGACAATTATATGCTAACACTAACTCTAAATTCAAAATAAGAAAATAAAATAAAAAATAAAATAAAAATGAGAAGAAATAAAAGAAAACCAAAGTCTATTATCTTCAACTCTAATATTCAACTCTAACATAGTAGCTTCAAGACCTTACACTAGGTTCAACTATGAGATAGTCAAATTACCTACTTTTGATAGAGATTTCAGTAAGATGATGAGTTTTGTTATGATTGAAGACTTATAAAATGAAGTCAAGAAAGAAATCTTATATTAGAGTTAATATAAGAGAACTCAATAAAGTTCTAAGTACAATCTATCTACCTTATATATACTAGGCTTATGGTCCATGCTATACTAAACTTAGCCTACTCTAAAGAGTATACATTTGCCTTAAGGTTAACATATATAATATATACTATATAACATTATTATTTTAGAATCTTTTATGATGTTCTTTGTGACACATGATTATGTGACCATGACTTGTGACAGCATTATGTGATCTATGACCAATGTGACCAATGTGTGTGACACTATGTTATATAATAATTTGTGATAGTTATATGTGATATCACACTAATCTCTAACCTCTAATTCTTAGTCTACAAATAAGAAAATAAAATAAAATAAAATGGAGTCCACCATCTTCAACTTTGACAGGTTTTGTTACAGCTTGTAAATTGTATATAAGGATGAGGATAAGAGAGATATCAGATGTAATAGGTTCTAGCATATGTACAGAAAGGATTGATGAATATTTGGAAGGAAAACATATTAGAGAATTTAGAGGTAGAAGAACTAGAGTTTTTAATGGTTGGAAATTTTCTGACTAAGCTGAAAAAAGAATTCAGTAGTAGGAATAATGAGTTGACAAAGGTAGTAAAGCTAAAAAAAGTAGAGCAGAAAAGTAGAATTATAGAAGAGTTTGTACAGAAGTTTAGAAAGATAGTAAGAGATAGTAGATATAGAGAGAGGCTATTGATTGAAGAATTCAAGAGGGGTATGAACAGTGTTATTAGGTGAAAGCTAATGGAGTTAGAATAACCTTTAAAAAATATTGAGTAGAGGTATAAGAGAGTGACAAATTTAGACAGGTATTGGAGAAAGAGTAAAAGAGAGAAAGAGAGGCTGAAAGAAGAAAATGGAGAATTAGGTACAGAGACAGACTATAACAAAGTAATTCCAAGCAATAACTAGCTTTATCTCAGTTTTGGCCTAGGAAGCAAGAGCTTCAGTGGGTACTGACAGAGCTTTCTCTAATGGAGAAAGTAGAGAAGACAAATATAATTGTAATAAACCTACAACAACAGCAGTAAGGTTTATGTCTAGGTAGGACCTATATACTATAGACATAGATTATAGAAGGAATTGTTATAATTGTGGAGGATTTGGACACATTACAAGATACTATAGGAATTAGAGGAATCAAGAAACAGTTGGACAAAGACAGCATATTAGTTACTAAAACAATGATAGAGATTTAAAAGAGGAGAAGAGCTTAATAGTTCTTAATTAGGCTTTTTTTTAGTAATAAGTTTGCAATACTCAGTAGAATAATGGATAATATATCTAAGTGCAATACAAATAGGAACTTGCTAAGAGAAGTAATAGTAAAGATTAGGCTTAAAAGAATTGACACCCAAAAAGGAGTGACAGTAGAAGTATTATTGAATAGTGGTGTAATATGTTTAGTTATATGGATAGAACATTGAACAAAGAAGAATTAATAGAAAATACTGTGAAAGTAAACATTTTTTATAAAGAACATAGAAAAAGAACAGAAATAGATGTTATTAGGGATCAGAAATAGAGTGTGATTTTGGAAATGCTGTAGCTAGCATGTTACAGTCCTGAAATTGACTGAATAACAGAGGAAGTAAAGATAACAAAGTATCCAGAGAAATGTGAAAAGAAGTGGAGACTAAAGTAAGAAAAACCAGTGTTGTTGTAACAACCACTCACCAAGGCAGTCAATATAGTCTTACAAGTGAGAATCTTGTAGGAATAACAAAAGAACTCAACAAGAAGTCCCTAATGTATTACTACACTATTTATACTATAGATACATAATCCATACTAGCAATAAATAACCCTATCCTAATTTTCATATATCAGTTATGAGTACACAATATGTACACTATGAGGTAAATGTTACAACTCAGAGACCTTAGAGTGGGTTAATAAGAAGAACCTTGTATTAAGGTTAATATAAGAGAGCTTGATAGAGTTTCTAGTATAAAAATATCTATATTATATATACTAAGTTACTGGTCTGTGCTACAGTATATTTAACCTACCCTAAAGGCCATATATTATTCATAGAGTCAACATATGTCAAATATATTATAGTAACATCATTTCTTCTAGAATCTTCTACTACTTTTCCTCATGATATATGATTGTGTGATAATGTGATAGTGACTGATGTGTAACAATCTGTGACATTGACATGTAATGTCACTCTAATTCTAACCCTAGACCCAGAATAGAAAATAAAAGTGAAAATAAAATAAAAAATGAGAAAGAAAATAAAATAAAATAAAGTCTATTATTTACAACTCTGATAGTAAACATGCTGTAGACATGTACCTTGACATCATTCTTCCAGCCCTTCTCCCAAGTTCTAGACTTATAACATAATTTTATATAATGTATCATATGCCTCTTCATTGTCTAAGAAATCAAATAAAAATAAAATAAAAGAAAAAGAGAAATTAAATCAAAGAAAATAGATAAAAAGAAATAAAATCAAAATAAAATATAAGAGTTGAAGTGAACCATGACAAGGGTAGTGGAAGTAGAAAGAGGAAAAGAAGAAATAAAAAGAAAAGAGAGAAGAGAGTAGAGAAAGGAAGAAAAGATTAAAAAGAGAGAGAATAATAAAAGTAAAGAAAATAACAGAAGAGTGGGAGATTTGGGATGAAGAGAAGAAAGTAGCAAAATCTAAAGAAGAGACCAAGAAATTGGTTTTCTAAAGGTTCCACAAATATATTTATGTCTTTGGAAAGAAAGTAAGTGAGAGGATGCTAATAAGGAAAATATGGGATCATGTAATAAATATGAAGAAGGTTTGTACTGAGAAAGAGAAAGGTATATCTTTTGTTAAGAGAAGAAAGAGGAAAGATGTATGAGTTCATAGATAAACAATTGAGGAAAGAGTATATCAGACTCTTAAAGTTACTTCCAACAGCACCAGTTTTTTTTGTAGGAAAGAAGAACAGTAAGAAAAGAATAGCTCAGAACTATTGTTATGATGTGCTTGGATTCTAATATTTTATTTTAATATTATTTTAATATTATCTATTTTAATTAAATTAAATTAAATTAAATTTCTCTTTTATTTCTGGGATAATAAAGAGACATGTGACCACAGTCATATGTCATAATGTCATAAAGCCTAGAATATTGTAGAAAGAATTAGAAGTTGTAATTTCCACAAGACTCTCACTTGTAAGACTACTTAGTGACACTATTGACTGTCTTTGATTAGTGGTTGCTACAACAACTATAGGTATTTAAATAAATAGACTGTAAAAAACAATTACCCTTTGTCTTTGATTTTGGACATTGTAGAAAATATTGATATAAAAAGTATTTAGTAAGTTAGATCTATATTGGAGTTATAATAATATACAGATAAAGAAGGGAGATGAGTAAAAGATAGTATTCATGGCTCTGGAAGACAGAAAGATTGTTTGAACCAACAGTAATGTTCTTTGGACTTACTAATTCTCTAGCAACATTTTAAATGATAATAAATAAGATTCTATGGGATTTGATCAATACTAGAAAAGTAGCAAGTTTCATTGATGACATGATAGTAAGAATGAAGAAAAAAGAGAGATATGATGAAGTGATAGAAGAAGTAGTAAAGAAATTAGTAGAAAATGACCTATATGTAAAATCAGAAAAATACAAGTGGAAGATTAGAGAAGTGGGATTTTTAAGAGTAGTGATAGGACTAGAGAGGATTAAAATAGAGGAGAAAAAAATGAAGATAGTATTGGACTGGCCAAATTTTAAAGAGATCAAGAATATTCAGAAGTTTTTGAGACTCACCAATTATTACTGTTATGACTCAAAGATCTTAGAGTTGATCAATGAATAGAACCTTGTATTAGGGTTAACACAAGAGAACTTGGTAGAGAACTCTGTACAGGATTGTCTACCTTATATACCTCAGACTACTGGTCTGTACACTACTACTTTAGCCTATTCTGAATAACTATGTGTTTGTCTTAAGGCCACTATGTATATAACACATGGTATGATATCATTCCTTCCAGAATCTTCTATCATCTTTCATCATGGCACATGATCATGTGACTGGGTGACCATGACCTGTGACATTTCTCCCTAACCTTAGTTTTTAAAAATAGAATAGACTGAGAGGAACAGAAAAGAAAAGAGAAAAATAAAATAGAGTTTAATCTTTGTATTTTTAACAATTACAGGCAGTTTATTAAAGACTTTGTATCTATAGCAAGACAATTATATAACCTAATGAAGAATAATTAGAAGTGGAATTGGATAGAAAAGTAGGAAAATATATTTAGGAAGTTGAAAGAGAGATGTACAAGAGAACCAGTGTTAGCAGTACTAAATTTAGATAAAAAAATAAGGATGGAAGTAGATGTACCAGATTTTGCAACAGAAAGGGTATTGTCAATAGAATGTGAAAATAAATAATAGATGGTAGTAGCATACTTGTCAAAATCTCTTGACAAGATAGAAAGAAATTATGAAATTCATAACAAGGAGATGTTAGCAGTGATCAAAGAATTGGAAACTGGAGATATTTGTTAGAAGGTACCAAGTTCAAATTCAAGATCTGAACAGACTACAAGAATTTAGAATATTTCATAAAAGCACAGATATTAAATTGTAAGCAAGCAAGATAGGCTCTATATTTGTCAAGATTTAAATTCATCTTGAAATATATATTAGAAACAAATATGGAAAAGATAGATAGACTAGATAAGAGGCTGAATTAGAAAGTAGGAGTAGAAAATGATAAAAAAAATCAAAAAATAATGGAAGAAGAATGAGTTTGGAGTTTAGTAAAAGTGGTAGTAGAAGAACTAGAAGTAGATATAATAGAAAAATAAAAATAGCTAGAGAAAAAGATGAGGAAGTAGTTAGAGTAGTAAAAGAGATAAAGAAGATAGAAATTAAAGTATTGAAAGGAGATGAGTGATAAATAGATGGAAATTTAGTATTAAAGAAAGAAAAAGTTTATGTGCCAAAAGATAAAGAGCTGTAAGTAGAAATAATCCAGTTATATCATGATATACTAGCAGTACAGAATAAAGAGTAATAGAGAATAATAGAGTTGGTGTATTAGAGGTGAATTACACTTGCTGATTTATCCATAATAGTAACTTGGAAGATGAAACAGAAAAGAAAACTTAATAGCTGTGTATGGAAAAGAAAGCAGATGTGGTACTTGTATGGATGTGACAACCTTTGTCAGGAGTACAGTATGAAGTACATATATAGTACCAGCCAGATATCAAAGCTAAGCTTGACATTGTGCACTTTTAGTATAACTGGTTCAGTGGCTGGTCTGTTCCTAACATATGGTGATGTTTCAATGATATCTTTTATTTGTAAAGAATGGTAACATACCAGTAGTAATACTAGATGCATTGTTATATACAAATTCTATAAGTAGAAGAAGGTATAATCAATTGTTCTATTAGTAATTGTAGTAGATGCAGAGATACTATTCTGTCTGACCATCTCCTTTGGGATGATATCCAGAAGTAAAGTGGAGTTTCATGTTGAATACCATCCCTAGAGATCTGAAGAAGTTTGAAACAAACTTGGTTTTGCAATCAGATGTGATATATGATAGGATGCTGTATTTAGAGAATATGTGGATTACAAGCAACTTTGCCAGCTCATGCAAAGTCATAGTGTCTACTATTAGCACAAATATGGCTTGCTTGGATAGCTGATCAACTATGGCCAGGATCATGTTGTAGTCAGATGAAGAGGGAAGTTTTTTAATAAAATCTATGAAAATTAAGTTTTAAGATTATTTGGAAATCAGAAGTTGTTGAAGTATTCCATAGGGTTTATGATGCTATGGTTTGTGTTATAATCACATGATTGATAATCTCATGTTTTACAAAAGTTTGCATCATGCTGGACATATACTAGAGTTGGTTTATTATATAACTCATTCTTTACTGTATCTTACTTTAACTGCATGTATGATTAGTTAGTGTCTCATGGAGTAGTAGAATGTTGTAGCAACCACTCGTCACTCAAGGACAAATGATCTCACAACGAGCAAAGCTCTCCAATGGGCTATCAAGTAAAGAGTGGGGGATTACAAGAGAACTCGACAAGGAGCCTTCGCTGCATTGCTCCTCTATTTATATAATTTACATGTGGTCCGTGCTACAACAATGTGTCTACCTCATGTCCATCCACCATACGTCTACCTTAAGGCTACCATGCTTCCTACATGTGCCCTGACGTCATACCTTTAATCTCCGCTGTACATGTGCACACCATGTGTACACCATGAGGAACCCATGTCCCTTGACGTCATCTCCTA
>Ga0157364_1001402_pt1 | contig 20383 bp, 11 predicted proteins | sample AttsexASBM2_FD_111476 | JGI IMG/M metagenome (GOLD analysis project Ga0157364, IMG submission 111476) | Fungus gardens microbial communities from leaf cutter ant in Ribeirão Preto, State of São Paulo, Brazil - Atta sexdens ASBM2 | ecosystem: Host-associated > Fungi > Mycelium > Unclassified ...
ACGTATTAATATAAACGTAGTATAAACATTAAAATTTAATATAAACATAAAATTTATAGTTAATTTTAATTTTATTCTTATAATGTATTTTTATATACAAGGTGACCGCATAATCTTTCGTTGCAAAGGCAAGGTAAAGCGGACTAAACTAGGTAAAAAAATTCTTTATTCTGCAATTTTCGCAATCTCTTTTTTAATTTTATAATTTAAATGTGAATTCGAGCATCGATTGCGTTAACAGATATGATGTCTCTGCTTCCATATTAATACTTTACTCTAAATTAATTTGAGTCGTTGACTTTTGCTGAACAATAATGGATCGATGATCTATCTGCATAACAATTGATATAGATTTGATTATCCTTTATTATGACGTGAAACAGGGACATACATTTGGATTTACTCTACTTCAATATGTAAGAAAATCTCATTATGGAATCTTTATTGACTGCATTAGGATGATTCACTACTTTATTATATCAGCGTTTCACCGACAAATATTTAATTAACAATATATAATTTTTATTTAACTTTATTGATGTATATATGTATATTCTATCATAAGCACGACATAAATCAGATAATATTAATTAATTTATTTTTATAATGTTGAATTTAAAATATTTTAATTTTAAAACATCTTTTTCCATGTGTATTTTTTTATTTCTTTAGAATAAATATTTCTTGCGTTTCAATAATAAATATAATTTTTTGTGTGATTTTTTAAATAATTCTCAAAACAGAGCCTATTAGTCTTGTATCATTAGAAAGTTTAATGGAATTTGAAGAAGAAGGTTCCGTTTGATCAAGAGTTTAATTAAAAGAAGATGGAAAACTGAATTAAAAGAAGTTTATTAATGATTAATTTAGCTGACAATTTCAAGCACAAAATTATTCAACTTTATTAAATAAATAATAAATTCTAAGAAATAAACCTAATGTAAATTTCCTTTATACGTTGAGCATCTTAGAACCATCCTTTTAGTGTTTTATAATATTATATTTTTCAATGCAAGTGGAAATTCTTAATGTGTCATTGCAATTATTGATTCTTTAATGTGTCATAATGTTATATTTAGAAAAATATTATTTTCGATAACGAGTTAAAATAAATAGATATACGTATTATGAAGATATTAGGTGTAGTAAAAAGAAATCCATTATTTTTGCATGAAATTGAATGGAAAAATAATGAATTTCTTTTTACTACACCTAATATTATACTCTTAAAGTAAATTAAAATATATATCCCGCTAAAATATTCATTTTTTATATCTACAAGCTTTTTTATTTATAGAAGATATCTTTGTATATTTTTAGTGACGTTTACTTTTCACAAGTTGATAGATATAATGCAAAAAAACTGTTTGTAATAAAAATTTTTTTGTAATTATGTATCAATCTGTAGTGTACTAATGTGTACATACAGATTTTGCAAAAACAATTCCGATTAAGGCCAAGAACAAAAGTACATGGAATGCCTTCACAATATGTCACAAACACAATAGATTTATAGTCATAATTTAAAAAATTTAAGCTTTCGCGAGTGAACTTTGTTATGCATTTTTAATTTGAGAACTTTTTTGTAAAGAATACTGTCTTATTGTTCTTTGAAAATGTTATCAATATTATATAATAGATATGTAATTATTAAAATTATATAATATGAAATTATAGTTGGTAACGTTAAAAAAATCTTCATTTTTTTTGTTGCGAATAAATATTCAATGAATGGAAGTAAATCGTTACTTGTAAGTTATTGTTACAAATTACTTTTTTTCGTAATGGTAAATTTTACAGTTATTTTTATTGTTACTTTTTGTATTTTTGAATCTATTTATGACATAATTTCACTATAAATACATAATAATAATATTTAATATTATTTAATAATAATATTATTATTTAAGATACATTACTTTAAATACGAAGTGCCACTACAGTCTGAATGTTAGAAGAGATATTGAACTATTATATATATTCATTTAAATGAATTAATTTTAGAAATTATAATTGCGTGCGATATGGTTGTCGGACTTCAATCAATCTGAAATATAAATAAAAATTATTATTTAATAATAGATAATATTTTAGGCATATTTTTATAATATTAAATGTAATGTGTTTTAATAATATTTTATTAAAATTATGTAATATTAACAATATTCCTGAAATATAAATGAATGATTATATTATATGTCCACTCCTAATAATATTATATGAGAAAACTTTTTTTACAATCATTTTTCTGCTCGTTGTATATATGTACGAATGTTATCATTTAAAAACACATTAATGATTTATTACAATTTTTTACAAAAATACTTATTATCTGTTTACAAAAATATTATAACAAATGTTTCGGCTCGCAATCATATATTTTAAATAAGTTAATTTAATGAAGAATATATATTGTATTATTAGAAACATCTAACTTTGATCGTTTATTGACGTTCTCTATTGTATTATCTTATGTATTTATCTTATGTATTTATAGTTAAAAGTTTTTACAAAATTATCAAATACTGTATGATATAAATATTAATATAAAATTGACAAAGATCACTAAGTCTTGAGAATTTGTAGATCAGATTCGCATAAAGGTGCCTCCAAATGATTTGGCCAACATAAATCAACTTTGCACATATTCATTAATCATTGGTCTACATTCATAGATAATTATGCATGTCGAGTGTCTGTATGTATGTAATATTTGACAATCTGGCGCATATTGTTTATCACTTTTAATTCGCGCATATTGCAAATCATTTTTAATTCGAACATTACAGCGAATATCTCAGATGAAATATCTCAGAATATTTCTTTTGTTCCCCTTGACTCATTCTATGGGTTCCAATACAACTCCTTATTTCTGAGACTGAGATTTCTGTATAACTCTATCAATATTTCATCATTCTGGAACTCCGCCTTTTACATGTTTTGGTCCTCGATTATTAAATCCGTATCGAGTTCATATTCTGAAATCTCGCAAGAGTCCCAACGATATAGCTATGATGGTGAAATCAAAGATGATGCTTCCTCTTCCGGAATGCCCACATAAATTGGATCACCTAAGTGAACTATCCCGTTTGGCCCTCGCAATCCAAGATGAATTCCCATAGCTGGACTGTCACCAGTTGCAGGTCGAATTTGCGGATCGGTTATCTGTCTATAACTGTACAAGCAAATTTTATTAACAACACGAGGTACTCTAGTTATACTAAATTTTTCGACAACTTTTGCGTAAAATATTTTGTATAATATTTTTTTGCTATATATTGCATTGATTAAGAAAATCTTAAAAATATTGGGTTGTCCGGAAAGTTCGTGTTGATTTTGAAGGAAAATTGAAACGCAGAAGATTTAAATTTTAGTATACATTTATTATATTTAAATCTTTTGCGGCACGAACTTTCCGGACAACCCAATATTATTTTACAACTATATATTTTTTAATAAATATATGTACGTTTTCAAAGTTTTCAGAGGCTCTGCATTAGCATGTTTTGTGCCAGTTTCCGGATCTATAGTAGTAAAAATACATCTTGTGCAGGGCCTAACGTTTCTCAGAATTACGTTCCCGATCTTTACCCAATCCCATTTATCTTCTTCAAAAGCAGTGGCACCCTTGACCACGAAATTCATGCGAAAATTCTGCGGCGTGACTGGTTCGTCTAGTCGGCTATTAAGATCTGCTACTGAAGCTTCGTTGATCATACTGAAGCTTGTTTCATCTGGATAAGCTCCCTGTGAAATTTTTTGCAGTTTTCATTTAAAACATTGTAATGAAATCATTCTTTATGAGTAATTCAAAATTATTATATTTAAACATATATAAAATTGTATTTTCTATTTTCACAATCATATTTTCTATGACTCTCCTCAATGCCATATAAACGACGTAAGGATTTTTTTTTCTAGCATTATCAATAATTGATAAATTATGTCGAAATATTTATCAATAATAACATTAGTGACAGAAATGATAAGAGATATGAAAAAAGTCAAATTAATCAATTTGAGAGTTCATTTTTCGAATTGAAGATGGTTCGAAAAATGAACTGAAACGTAATATGGTATTTTAACGATTATATATGCACGACTCAATTTTTTTTGTGTTCAAATTTCTACATCGTTAATCATGTGCGACTTGTATTTGTCAGTAGTCAACTTCATTATAACGGAACTTCGTTATAACGGAAATGCATAATACCATATGTTAAAAGTTAAAAAGTGATTTCTCTGTTAGAAACATTTCTGAGGAATGATTAGGATAGTTAAAAGATTGTTAAAATGTTTAGATATAAACACTAAATAAATAAAAATAAAAAAATAATTATATTAAAAATAATCTTATATCTTTTACCGTTGCAAAATACTTACCGAGTCTATCTCTTGTAGTAAAGGAAATACTTTTAGATTTCTCTGTCTCACTGTTCTCACTGGTCGATCTAACGGATAATAAACCAGCCGGCATCCGGTATCTTCTTGAAAAAGAAAACGCGACAGCCATCGGGCAACTTCCTCACCACAATCGCGTGCCGGTACTGCTTGACCCCATACAGCGACTTGGAAACCTTTACCACGGAATTGTGCAAGGTCGACGGACACCGACATCATGCCTGGAGCACGAAGCGTAAGGACGGAACCAGAAAAACTAGGTGATACCTTTAACGTAACAAAAAAATGGATGATAGCTTCCATAATTAAAATTATTAATTAGTTTCATTTTTGAACATTAAAATATATAAATAATAAAAAGAAAACATGATTAATCAACTGTGTTTATATTAGCAGTATCGATCAACTTCTTCGATCTACGGTAAATATGCCTTCGGTAAAATATGCACGTTCTTAATAATTTTTTCGTTTTTAACTTATTTTTTGTATTCTAATATATAATGTAATATATGTATAATAATTACATACATTAAGTATGAAAGGATATTAAATACTTACTGTATAAATATTAAAATGATTCTAAAAAAATTATTCTCTATCCTCTTTTTCTCTTATAACAATAAAGAAAATAAATTTCGCAACTTCTCACATTGACCATTTTGGGAAACTGTCTAGCGGTGAGAAATCGCCCTTCGAGATCGATAACGAGCAGTATTCGATCCCTCAACCATCCGGACTTCAATCCCAATGTGGTGCATTCCATCTCTGTCATGCGAACTGCACCGAGTGATTTAACCGGGAACACCATCATATCACTTAGTTCTCCGACTTTTCGCCACTTTGATGGTGGCTGAGGCTTTTGTTTTCTATTCCACCACCACCAGATGAAGAAAACTGCCGTGCTAACGCCCACAGCAGCAGTTGTGACGTACGTAAGCCGCGTTCTATCTAAATATATAAAAAATAAAATATAAATTATTAAGGATATATTTTTAAAATTCCAAACATTACAAAAATGCAAAAAAATTTGATTTCTTTTATATCATATAATGATCTTTCCTGATACCATCCAAGACATCATTTGATTTCTGAGATGATATGTCCAAAACGTAAACGATTACTTAAATACTCATTTCTTATCGTAATAAGTCGTACTCATTTTTTTTCTGTAACACTCAAGATTCAAGAAAGTCGTATTTATTTCTTTCCCGTAACAAAAATTGGATCCGCACGATGCATAAACCGGTTTTATGAGTTCCGGAAATGTTTCATAAAATGGATATTAAACGAGGTCATCTAGTCGTTTACCGTAATGCAATGTATAATGGCTCTGCACATTACGAGGCACTTAATGTTACTAGAAAAAGGTGGAAGACGAAGAAAGTAATTTTAATTGTAAAACATCAATTCCGATATATTATAAATGCGCGCGTAGTGCAATATTGTCAATAGAATTATGATATAAATTCTATATATTAAAAAAAAATGTGCCGCGTTATTATTTTAAAAACAATATGGGATGAAAATACAAGATGCAATATATCTATTTATTATTTCGCGCTCTCTTTTTGCGTAGTATGTATTTGCGTTAATGTAATGATATATATACATGCAAGATCAGTTAACACGTATACGATACAATTAAGTGCAACGAAGCGCATAGAGCCAGACAATGCAGAGTTTGTAGAATATTTTTTCTGTAAAGTTTTCAATATCTTCAGTATTTCTGACAATATAAACTCATTTATTACAGAATAAAATCCAGTTTATAAAAATTGAAAAAAATGTATTTGCGACTTCAACCTACATTTTTTATTATATAGAAGATTTTGAATAAGAAAAAAATTTTTTAAATCAATGTTTTTTCCAAAGTAAATACATCTCGCTTTAAAAATGATAAAACAGTATATTTCTGCGAAGCAGACAGTAATGATTAACAATTAAGGAATACTAATCAACGACAATCAAATTTAATTTAAATTATGTGTACTTGATTAGAGAGCAAGAAAGAAACGATGATAATTTTATTAATATACAAGCTTCATTATTTATCAATATCTTAGACATAAAGAAAAACTTTTTATGGAAAAGTAAGACGTCACATGGACTTTATAAAAATGGGATTTGTCATGGTGGCCTTTTCAAACGAATAAAAAAGAGCAATAAGAGTGTTTAAAAACAACTTATCTTTGCTTAGACTACTTATAATTTTATTTTACAAATTAATGTATGTATTTTTAAAGTTCACTGACTTTGCGTTGCAGATGAAATATTTTTATGGAACAAAATGTTCATCGTATATGTGTTTGTAAACTTATTTTTTATTTCTGAATACTGTCAACCGAAACTTATTGATTTCTTTATTCGGAAATACACTTTCTCTCTCACTAAAGAGGGGAAAATTCCTAATTGTGGTTTTCCCTTCTATAGGACTATACGGACCCTTCGCTAAATCAATACAGTAAGAAACATTATATTCGAGCATAAAGAGAACTCGTATTCGAAACTGAAATTATCCGTTTCGAGCACAACTAACTTGATAACTTCATCTTGACAAAGAAGAAATTAAATTAAATTTACGAATTTATCGATAAATAACGATAAAAAGTTATATCGTTGAGTCGTATAAATAAGATAAAAATAGGTATATATCGAAATTTATATCATTATGATAATTAATCAACGACTCTCACTGTTTGCACTCTCTAAAACTTTTAGATCTCACTCTGAAGGGTTTTCATTCTTAAAGATTAAACTTTTTTTCAAGATTGACTCAATTTTCACACTTTAGAGATTCCAAACAATTTAGAGAGTATTAAAACAATCAAACAATAAATAATAGTATCATAAACAATAATAGATAAAATAAATAATTTTTACTATAATTGCTAATAGAAATTGCGTTTATTAAATATCTATAATATTTGTTCCTTTTTATAATATTTAATGATAAAGTACAGTTATTGATCGTCAAGGAATAAGATTAGTAGGAACGAATGTTCTATTTTTCATAGTAAATGTACCGTCCTAAACATCGGATTTTATATAATTATTATCCGAGTTACAAATACTTTTTCACTCTTACGGCTTTCTGGAATATTAACTGGAATATTAATTATATTTATATTATTTTTATTAAATATCTCATCGATAAATAAACGTACGTATGTAATATAAATATATATTTTAAGGTAAATTAAATATAAATAGACATATTTTTTATCTCATGTTACGAATTATTATAATTTGTATTGTTTTTAAATTCGTTTAATTTCTGATATAAAACAAAAGTAAATTATTTCTCTCTCTTTCTCTCTCCTCTTTCTTTCTCTCTCACCTATTACGTAACTCGTTTTTATAATTTATTATATTATTTGTGCATATATATTATTATATTTGAATTTTTTAAATTTCATACATTGATAACAATTGATACTATTATTAATCTATTTGTATTTTTATTTTTATGAATTGAATGTATCTGAAATATCTCAAGCAGAACAAAATGTCATGATTATATCGAAATAGCATCAAAATGGCTCCAAAATGATTAAAATTTATTTCTCGATTGATCACGATTCATTTTGATATCATTGCACCGTTATCATGTTGTTCTGCTTGGGATAAATTAAAATAGTCTTGTGTGAAAAAATGGGTATTTTCCAGCAACGTACACAGATGACACTGCGTAACAGTATACGATTCCGTGCTTTTCATTTATGACACAGCTAAAATGTCGTGTTCGACTTATTGTTTTACATCATTTCATTGAATACCAAATATATTTTTTACTATTTATATTATTTTTCTAGAAGTGATACTCCGATACGAGATTCAAGATTTCTATATTCGGATTCGGACATAGTATAAAATCTTTTGTATTCTTATCATCGTTTCATTTATCCGTTTTATACCAGTTTTTATTTTCTTTTTTATTTAATTTCGTATCATTTTCTTTCATTCTTTATTGATTTCACATACATTGACTTGTCCTCAATTCCAATTTATTTAACCGGCGCTTCCTTTTAAAAAGAAAATCACTTAAAGACACTATCTCTAAGACACTATCACTATTAGTCCAAAGTTCTTTCCACAAATAAAACAAACGATTACAGCAATTATCGAACGAGAGAAGTATATATATATAAACAGAAAAATTAAATAAGTAAAGGAGGGTCAAGAATAGTAATTAATATATTTACATGTGCTTAATAATATATTTACATGTAAATTTCAATATTTTAATTTATGATTATTATTATTCTATTCTTAGTTTAAGATTGCATTTCCGATAGTAAGCGGCGAGTATATAACTAATTATATAATCTGCACATTGCTTATAGAACTGAAATGCACTTGAAATGAAATATTTTAGCCTCATAAATTAAGGCTAAAATAATAATCTTACAAATTTAATTTTAAATAACATTTACCCATGATCACCGCCAAGTTCGGCAAAGTCAAGATAGGCAAAGCAACGAACTGATTCTGTAGATGATTTCAGGAATCTTGAGCAAGGATCTTCACGGATTCCCTGCTGAGTCGATCCGAGAGATTATTCAGACAATTGACCGACAACTTAGTCTCCTTACAGTCTTCGAGGCACTGAATACCAAGTTAAAGTATTAGAACTTCACGCGTACATTATAACCATCTCCTTCTTCGCGATGAAGACACCGTTATCTTATTCGCATTACGTTCTGCTATCTCTTTCCATCATTATAGTTACATAGCCATCGGAATAATCGCCGGCGCGTCGGCATATACGAAGCGTGGAGCATCGATGTGCAAAAATCGTTGTTCAGAATTGAAATGTCGCTTGCTATAGGTGTGGATGCCGTAGCTTATGGATGGCACATGCGCCGATTATACCACGGTCAGGGTTGGCAAGTTTTCGCAATACCAGTCCGCCAATTTTGAACGCCTAAGGCATCATCATGAATGACTTTTTCTTTTAGAGTCTTAATAATACAGTTTCAAACGTATTTTATCAGACAACACAATATTATAGTGCTCGTACACTCTTTTATTTTCGTAGGATAAGGTCTAATCAGAAATATGTTATGGGTTTAAAAAAATCTACTAGTCTTATTACTTTGTGGGTGGCGTCGCCACTACAAGATCACATTGATTTTTTAAAAAATGAAAATCTCCATTTTTTATTACATATTCTTATAGCTTATCTCGAGAGTTTTTCAAAATACCATAATAAAATGTTCTTTTATTAACTATTTTTTGAGATAATTAAGGAAAGTTACAGTACCGCCGGTATTAGAGCATTGGCTGCGTTCAATAGAACAAGCTTTGCAAACATTTATTTATAATTATCTGCTGAGATAAGACTATTTTTCTAGAAGATCTAAAAATATAATATGATCCGTGAGGTACGATCTGTGAGCGTGAAGAAAACTTCCAACAGTGCATAATAAACGTTCTACTAAACGCAGCCAATTTGTAGACAAATAGAGTCCTCCCATTTAATACTATATTGAAAGCTACACCTAATTACTCTATAAGCGCAAAATATTCCTAGAATGTTATACGGATATTATTAAAAAAAATTAAAATAAGTTATTATAATATTTTGAAAATACTATACAATTTTTAATATTATGGTATTCTATAGAGATTATATGTTCACTTATATGATATTTTAATAATATCTTAATATCCATAAAATATTATTAAAATATTTATAAATCTTAATTATTTTTAATTTAGTGCAATTTGAATTCACAATCCAGTAACGAAAAGTTCTTATCAGTTTATACTGTATCTTGTGCTGAAAAAACGTTTTGGCGTGAGTATACATATCCAGTTCTACAATTGCGCGTCAAAATTATTTTGTCTTTAAATGTATACTTATACTAAACGGATGTAACAGTTTTACAATTTAAGTAAATTTTGTTATAATACTTTTTAATGTTTATGCAATATATATATTAAATAATGTTGCTTTTAATAATAATACAATATTATCAGAAGTGGACATATAATCTTTCATTTAATATTTCAAGAATATTGTTTAATATTATATAATTTCAGTACAATATTCTTAAATGTTATATTTAATATTATAAAATATACCTAAAATATTACTTAATATTAAATAATATTATCCGCTTATAAGGTAATTACATAAATTTTATTTTTGTACAATTTTATTTCCATAGTCGATAATAACGATATATTTCAAGCATGTCTGAGCCCTCCAGATCCTATTGAATGTCATGATAATTTGCCCAGAATAGATCTTAGTATTCAATTGGTATTCAACGCATTATCGCTTCAAATTTCGCGCCTCTTAATGTGCGCAAGATCAAAAGAACAAACGTCAAGTTCGTGGCGTTCGTGCCTCGCCATACCCCACTATGCTACCGTCTATCCTTGTAAACTGTCATCCATATCACTCTGATCACTCATCGATGATTTCATGAAAATGTGACTATTTTACAATTACAAAGAGTATTTCGATGTTTTGGTCAGTGTTTCCGAGGATCGACAGACTAATCGATTGATTATTCTTCCTGGATCAACGGAAACACGCGTAATATCAGGATTACATCGTTGAAGGCGTAAACAGAAAAGTGCGCAGCTGTTCCTTCATTTAAACACTTTGTTTTATATCGAGGTAGGTCAAATGTTAGATGGCTGATGATTTATTCCGTCGAAAAAAATATTCTAGTTGTCCTCGTATTCAAATTTTGAAGTTTAGATAGTTAAAATAATTGTAGAAGTTTAATTTTATTAGGTTATCACAGGTTAAAGTGAGACTATATTATAGTGGAGTTACTTATGAAATTATTGTTCACGTCACTGCTAATTTGTGTCATTATCTATTTTTTAAATGAGCGATTTGTATGTTTAAAAGCAGATTGAACAGTTGTCTGCATACAGCCACATTATAGTATGTTGTTTTCAATTGTGATATGATAAGCAAATCCCACTGGGAGAATGTGTGTGATTAAAGAAAAATTGAGTTAATATTAGTAAAAAATAAAACGAAAATCTTTACGTGTATTATCTATTTACACATCACATTTAACTACATATATGCTATATACTTTGTTACAGATTCCAATATGCCAATTTTATACAGTGTGGTGGCTCGTGGAACAATTATATTGGCGAAACATGCTGCATGTGTTGGAAATTTTGAAGAAGTCACTGCAAAAATCTTGGCAAAGATACCACCGGACAATGACAAACTCACATACTCGCAAGGGCCTTATCTTTTTCACTATATCTGCGAGGATCGCCTTATTTACATGTGCATTACTGACGATGTACGTATTAGAACCATATCAAGGCACACAGATCTTTAAATCAAAAGTGACACAATTCAAAAAATTAAATTTTTTGGAAAAGATCAAAAACTATCTTTCCCTCTTGAAAAAGTTCTCGAATCAATTAATAACGATAAAAGGAATATATTCTTAATATATGATTAAATGATTAAATTATTTTTATCATTTTTATGTCAAAATTTGTAAAAGAATCACCTTTTTTGAATTATTATAATTTTTCTTAAAAACTATTCTTTTTTAGTTATGACGATTTTAATAAAGTTTTTTCATAAAATTAAGTTAGTTCATTTCTGATTGATATAATAATGATGACTTAACTTTTTCACGGTAATAATTCGAAAATCATGTTTTTTCAGTGTCATTTTTTAAGCGATATAATAAAATTTTGTTTCAGGATTTTCAAAGATCCAGGGCATTTTTGTATCTCAATGAAATCAAGAGAAGATTCTTGGCTGTTTATGGACCAGGTGCTCAAACTGCCGTAGCTTATGCCATGAACACAGAATTTGGCCACGTTTTGGCTAACGAAATGGTACTGTCAGAATTGATTATATATCTTGAAATATTGTCTCACACTTTACATTTTTTCTTTTTAGAAGCATTATAGCGAATCTAAGGATCTTGATAGATTGTCTAAAGTTCATGGCGAGCTAGATGAGCTTAAAGACATAATGGTAAAAAATATCGACAATATAGCGATGCGTGGCGAGCGATTGGAATTGCTTGTAAACAAAACAGAAAATTTGTCTGCTAATGTATGTAAAAATATGCTCACTTAACATTGTTAATCATAGAATATTATAAAATTCACTTTTATTCTAGTCCGTGACGTTCAGAAAGACAAGTAGAAACCTAGCACGCTCCTTATTTTGGAAGAATGTTAAAATTTATGTCATTGTCGGCGCAATTTTAATAGTAAGTCCAACATTGCGATCAATTTCGGATCTTTCTAATCTCTATTGCAGTCTGATTCATTTTTTCTGTTGCAGGTTGTAGTATACGTGATTGTTTCTATAACATGCGGAGGTTTGGCTTGGCAAAAATGTGTGGGAAATTAATATATTATGTGTATGTACGATACAATGTTCAATGCCAATTGAATATATACAGAAGAAAAGTGAAAAGTGCGTGAAAATCTAGTATAAGACTGAAAATTATTAGATCCGCGAAATTACACTATTTACAGATTTATTGTTATATCTTAATTTCCATAATATAATAAGAACATTCTACTAAAAGTATATACACGCGCGCGTGTACATATATATACACATCTACAATATTTATCAATAATACTTATTTATATGATTATTATTTTACAAGAATCATAACACCATTTATATTCTGTGGACAAGATGTATAACTTTAATTTTCACACCGAAATGCACCATGTTATATCTTATTTTACGAAAAGATAAAAATAAAAACATTTTCTTGTTCAAGTTTTATGTTTTATAATTTAATATGTCCATTCTTTATGTGAAGATAATGTATTTCAAGTTGCGTAAAACAGTATAATTTGCATAACATTCTTAACTCAATCGGACGAAGCAACGAGAAATATTAATGCTAGAAATTGTACAAAAAATGGAACAGACTACTAAGAAAAACAGATCTGCTCTCATTTGGAGATTCCAATTTCCTCTAAAAATCGACACGGTATCGACAGAACGTCATCCGGATCGTGTCGATCCGAGGCGAGGCGAGGTGAAGCTGAGGTGAGGTGAGATGAGGCGAGGCGAGGCGAGGCGAGGGTCCATAAGTCGATTCTCTCGCTACAGGGCGTGCGCAGTGCGCCGCGATGCAACGAGAACGACGTCGTTCGGCGCTGGGCGCAGCGGTGTGCGACGGGTGGCGGCGTCGTGGCGCGGGCGCTCTTGGGCGCTCTCCCGTCGCAAAGCCCGGGCCATCGCAGCAGCCCGGCGGCTCTCGCAGGATGTCGATGTCTCGCGCGGCGCGCCCTTCGGGAGGTGCCGAAGTGTCTTCGTGCCTCGTATACACGCGCCACGATTGATCGCACTCCGTCCTCAAACTCCGAGATTTTGAGCAAAACATTCCTTCTTTTTATAGACGTCCCGTCCTACCTCCTGTCTCGTTCAACAAGTTTCACGATCTCTTCCTAGAAATTTTTTTTCGTAAAAGAAGAGAAAAAAAAACATTAAAAGAATCCATCGACAGACCGGTAATAAGAAAAGGAAGAAAAAAAGCGAGAAGTTTAGAAGCGCGCGTTTTTTTTTTTTCAGTTTCGTCCATTCTCCCTTCCAGATGGAAAAAAAAGTAGCGGCGTAAAAAAAGCTCGCGGGAAAACGCGCGGCCCGTACCGCGTACGCACCCTCAAAAAACGAGCCGCTCCACGTACGCGTATGCGTGAGAAACGCGTTGGTGCGTGTGTTTACAACCTGTGGGTGGTGCGGCAGCGGCGGCGTTAGGCACCTATTACGGGATATGGATTCGCGGTGGACCCGGCTGGAGACGGAAGATTGCAGATGACGAGATCCTCGACCGCGTGCCCGGCGAGAGGAGGCGCCGAATGAAAGTGAAAACGAGAAACTGCACGGTGGGCATTGCGATGCAAGAGGGAGGATGCGTCGCCCTCGGGAGAACAACGAAGGGTGCTGGGAAGATGAACGCCAAAAGGCGACGAATGCCTTGAGCTCTCCCCGTAAGTGCCCTTTCTTTCCCTTCTTCTTTCGCCGACTCTCTTCGAGCGAGACGAGCGAAACGCGCCAAGTAAGTCGCGGCATTCGCGACATTATTGGAGGGAAAAATTGACATACTAATATACATTTATCAACTCCCGCTTTGCGTTAAATAAACGCGTTTCGTAATTCGATTTCTGTGGCTCGAAATCATACGCTACATTGAATCATGAGATTATCAGGATTATCATGTAGCTGAATTATTTATGATATGACGTTGCACGAAATTTTAAGATAGCATCGCAAGATCGATCGAACGGTAGATTATTCTTGAAATAGATGGCCGAAATTTGCTGAAGTATTTTTGGGCCGCGATCTGAGATTGGTTTTTACTTTTAGATAGAAATATCGTGACCTTAATATTATGTATTTAAAATGAATAACTCAATGAATGAAATACTAAAAGAATGATTTATAGATACAGATCGGAAAATAATTTTGTTGAACCATCAAAATAATTGTATTTTAGGAGGAAACTCATGCATGAGTAATGCTGTCCAAAATTATTTTAACTAGTTTGAGCGTCATATAATTATTTTAATAGTCTAATTAAAATAAAATTATTTTTAGATCTATATTTGATTTTTAGATACTTCAGTTAAACCGTGAAGATCCTTCGTCAAAGATAATTTGAGTTTTCTAACTTTATTGTTCATTTAAATTCACTCTAATTCTGTTTAATAAGATTTTGAAATATTTCTAATATAATATAATGAGAAAATATTTTCGGTTTTATAAATGCTAATCGAGCAATTATGTTTTTCTACGTTAATTCCGATGTTGTGATAGCTTTCGACCTATCATTTGCCGACGTTTATATTTCATTCCGTTGCGTGCTTTATTGCGTGCATCTAGTAACGAAAGACGTATAGTTTAGATAAAAACATCGCGAACGCGACATCGCCGGTGCAAAAAGGCAATGAACTGCTACGCGATATGAATAACGTTGGAGTGGAAAATATTCTACCTTTTCGCCGCACGCGACGGAAGCGACGGAAAATCGTTGCCACGGAATTCTGGGAAAACAACAAATGTACCAGAGAAGATAATATTAACACTGTATGCTAGATATAATATCTTCGTATCGATTCCTGTAAACGTAATCTTTCGGCCTCACTATACTGATACCGTTACAATCGTCTTTCCATTGTGTGCATTTAAATATGATCGCTGTCGCAATGTATTTCCTTGTATTTAATTTTGATCACTTATTTTATCCAGCTATTTATATTTTCATTGAAAAAAAAAATATATTTATTCTTTTGTAAACAAGATCTGCATAAAAAAAAATGTTGGATCATCGACATTTTTTTCAGATCTTTATCAAATTTTTAGATTTGAGCAAAATCGTTAATTCTTTCTATGAATATAATAACGTTAAGCGAAAAGTTGAATTTCTTAATAGCGTTAAAGCTCAACTTCTTCTTCATCTTTTAATTCCTTTATAATCAGTAATTTTTTTACTTTTCCAAAATCGGAAACCGGAATTTCTTAATTGAAGTAATTTTAATTATTATGATAAATAAAAAAACAATATAGAAAAATAATTATATAAAATTCTTGATAATTCGCGATCGACATTATTCTGTCGCGAAACTATCTGTGTTACTGTGGTCGATCCGAAATATAGGCGTCTGACCCTACATTTTATTTCTGCTGTGCCTAGTGTTTCCTTAATGCGCGCGGGGAGTCATTTTGATGGAGAAATATTCGATGCCACGTATACCGGCCATAAAACGTTCGACGAACGGGAGGGTTCGTCCTGGAACGGCGTTAGGGACGAGCGAGAAGAATGTTCATTGACGTTAGAGACCCCCATATCCTGGCAAGGAAACGTTTTTACTCTGGTCTGACTCATTCGTAGGACGACAAATGTCCTTTGAAAATAGCAGGGCATTGTCTTTCTTCGCAGCGAGTAAACCGAGCTGCATGATATAATTACCCTTAACTCTTTCCAGCCAGTATATTTTCCAAAACTGGAAGTTGGATTCATTTGAAAGAATCATTTGATTGAAAGAAATTTACCTGTTACAAATCCAAACAGAAGAAATGTCAAATTACAAATATCAGGCAGTGAATGTTAAAGTTAAAAAAATCTTTTAAAATTCATTATGTGTATTTTAAAAATTAATTGAATATTTTTCATATTTATATTATAATTTTTATATTTGACTTGAATTATAATATTTTAATATTTGACATTTTAACATTTAACATTTTAAATATTTGTAAAAATATTTAAAATATTAAATGTAAATAATTAAATTAAACATTTTTTAATAAAAAAACCGTATATATTTTTATATAAAAGTAACTTAATATTTTTTTTGATATTATTGATATGAAAGAAAGCCTTTTTATTTGATTTAAAATGAATTCTGGAATTTATTTTGATTAAAGAACATAAAAATATAAAAAGATGTCGTACTACTATGTCGTAATAAAAATTAGTCTATAAGTTTTAACAATGTAATAACGTAATATTACATCAGATATAGTATTATGTCAACTGCAACTACAATTTATAAAAAGATAGTATTACGTCAGCGGCTGTTAATTTAACTCAATTGTTATTTACATTTCGGGCGATCATATGCTTGTCAATATTCAATTAGTAAATAAATGCGCGTAAAAGCGAGCTGGCATTCTTCAATTTCCTCGTTATCGAAATACGAAAATGTGACGTTTGATTTAACAATTACATTATACGCGAAGCGGTTCGAATTTGGAGAAGTGTAATCACCGAAGACTCGGCAGTAACTTTGGCAAGAGTAATTATGTATTCCCCGTGCACGTAGTAGCGTCTTAGCGGAGTATCTTGTTACTTGGCTAACAACAACTCTATGCACAGCGAGCTTATCTATAAGACTTAGAAACAACATAACTAAGCGCCTAAGTACATAAATCCGCTTTTCCTAAGATAAATACTAACTCCGCGATATATGTTTTACACGTTGTACTCGCGTCAATGCATTTTAATTAACTTTGCTGATAAAATCTACAAAGCTTTACTTCATGTCTCATACATTAATAAAATGTCATGTTATACGTAATGTAAAAATCGACTCTAGTTATCGATTCTGCAGCAGCCGCGGGATAATAATCGCCGTGGCTCATAATTATGTTTTACAATTTCGATTGAAATTATCACTACGCTGCGAACAGAATAATTAACTCGAAGAGAACCAGATTTAATTTTCTATTTGACGTAATTAATTTCCTACAAAGTAGATCCTTGCATCTTATATAATTAAGAATATTGAAGTTCGCGCTTCCGAAATTTCCCGGCAGCGTCAGACATAAAGAACGAAAGTTCTTTACATTAAATGTTAACATAAACGTAAATACATCGTAATATTTTATATTGGCCGAGAGATGAAAAATAATTTTTCATTTATTTTATATTCATTATTTAAGAGACAGAATCTCAGTGAAAAGGTTAAACAATTTTGCTTTTGAAGAATACACGGAAAGAACGGTTTTTGCTAAAGTATCTAACTATTAATCTATAGAAATAGATCTCTGAAAATAATTTTGTTGAAATAATCATTAAGCTGATTTATAGAATATCAAAACTTTTTATCAAAATATTGCTTATTATGCTTGAGCATCTCATATAATTATTTTGATAAAATTATTTTTAGATTTGTATCTAAATTTTTAAATAGTAACAACAAAATAGTTCTTTCCGTGTAAGAAAAATTAAATATTAAATATTTATAATCAACTATTAAAAGTTTATAAACAATAATAAATTAATAAAAAGTTTTTTTGTATAATTAGTTATGTCCTATTTATATGTCATATGAGTAAATGTCTTTGAGGCAAAATTAATTTCACAGTGATATATCTACGCTTGAGCGAAAGGTCTTAAAGAGCAATTTTTTCATCAACTACCCCGAAAATTCTTCGATGACTAATAATCGAGATAAGCAATGAAAATCATACGCCTTCTCGGCGTGCACTCGCGCGATCGTCTCTTTTGCGAAGGGATAAAGAGAACGCCTTTGATATCTGGGGGTTGTCGCTGGAACGAAGACCACGCGCGTTCACCAACTCTTTTCACGGGAATATTTTCGCATCGCACGGTTAAAAGCAGCCCTCTCGCTTCCTCTTCGCGCAAAAAGCAAGGAGGAAGCGCGGCATTGGGGTGATCTGTCTCTCAAGGGCCGATTCTTTCAGGCTGCAAACCCAGTGGATTGTGTGCGCAAGGGCCTACCCTCTTTAGAATTCCCCGTCCGTAAAGGAGCGAAGAGCTCGTGTCGAAGACAAAGACGAGGGGGTGAAAGGAGTGAGGAGAGGCGCGAGGGAGAGGTGGTTGAGGACTCTCCGAGAGGGAGAGGTGCGATTGAGGGGAGGTGAAAAAGCGAGAGGGAGATAAGAAGATAAGGAAAATGGGCGAGAGCTCGCCGGATCTCAGCCTCCGGCTACGCCAGGGCAGTTCCGACTCCAGAGATTCCTTCTACATGGACTTCGCACAGGTACGCGGGAAAAGAGGGGAAGGTGAGGCATCTTGTAGATTAAAAATCATCTGTCTTGAGTCTGAACCGAGGGTAATTACCCGGAAAGATTTCGGCGCAATGCGAATTACGAGACCGCCATTTCCACTTATGACGGATTATTACGAAAAAGGCATAAATTCATGGATTTTCTACCCTTTAATACATTTTTTAAATCTTGATTACATTATACAATAAGAGAAAAGTCTGATAGCTACCAAATGTATTTTATATTCAACCAAAAATTAAAATTCAGAAAAAATTTAGAAAATTAAAAAATTTTAGTTTGTCCAATTTTTATATTAACCAAATATAATCGAAATTTTTTACTAAAGTATTTAGTAATTATCATGCTATCTATTCTTCACGTACTCGTTAATTGATGTGGAGCGACAGAAGATAATTTCTAAAACGTGAATGTCAGAGCTTAATAAATTTCTATTAAGTTATACTCGGGGTATTCATATCCGATATCCTTCTAAAATCGAGTTAAAGCGCAACGATGTGTCAATAACTGAAATATCACTTCAATGAAGCTACATGCAACGAAGCCTCAAAAACAAATTCAATATCCTTGTAAATATCTTCAAAAGTAGGACAGTTGTAAAATTGGCTGTTCTATGGGAAACGGGAAATATAAATTATGTATCCTATACTCGATTAAAGTCTCCATTAAATATTTACTCTGTTCACGTGTCATTTCATATTTGATGAATGCAGCGCTTTTTTACTATATTGCCCATTTAATGAATATTTTTTTAATTTTACTAAAGTACTGGCTGTAATTTATGCGAGAAACATTTCAATATCCTAAAAAATTATTTTACTGAAAATAAGATGGATCCTTTAAAATAGCGCCGATTATAGTAACATATACCTCCTAATTCTATTTCACAGGGTATCGATTCCGATATCGAGGAAGTGACGCGGCCAGGCGATAATAATTCCGATCCCATGCTGGAAAATCATCTGGAGGAGAACGGGAACGATTTACCACCGATTGAGGATATTACGACGATCCCCGAGGAGGCCTCGGAAGAATTAAGAGAGGAGGAGGAAGCGGCCGCATTGGAGGCCGCACTTAGAACGCCAGACGGTGGCACGATTAGCACGGAAATCGAGAAACCGTCGACTGCGTCGCTCATGCAAGAGTGAGTACAGAAAATGCCTTTACCTTTGCTACCAAGTACCAACCATTCTATAATGCAAGCCACTCGAGGCATGTCTCATTTACTTCCCCCATTGCTAATTTTCGCGATCGTTAACGTGCCTCAAGAACTTCTTGACTAAAAAATTGGAATAAGCAGTGAACACACAAAACGAATAAACAGCATTTTCGCAGCAAAATAATCTTTAACAAATAAGCGAAGAAGAAGTCTATATTCAGTTGAAGTAGACATTGATGCCTAATAATATTTTTACATGACTGTTATAATTTTCGGTTCAAGCAAACTGCGCATCAATTTATCAGGCTTGA
>Ga0157364_1001403_pt1 | contig 20381 bp, 6 predicted proteins | sample AttsexASBM2_FD_111476 | JGI IMG/M metagenome (GOLD analysis project Ga0157364, IMG submission 111476) | Fungus gardens microbial communities from leaf cutter ant in Ribeirão Preto, State of São Paulo, Brazil - Atta sexdens ASBM2 | ecosystem: Host-associated > Fungi > Mycelium > Unclassified ...
TACAACTTTTTTAATTATATTTTATAGGTAGTGAGTCCCAACTTATTATTTTTTATTAGTTTTTATTAGTTTTTTAGTTTATGTAATTTTTAGTTGGACGAACTTACCGTACTTACTTAATTAGAACAAGAGGTAAACTATCCCAAAATAGGGTATCAAAGGTAAACTAAGATAGAACAAGAAAAAGTTCAAAGTTGAAGCTTAAATGTAAGGGATAAGTAAAAAAAAGAGTTAAATTAACATAGCTTGTCTTTACACACAGAGGATCTCCATTCGGGATCATAATAACTTATAATTATTGATATTTATAGGTTCTAACTCAAGATTAATAAAAATATAACTAGATTTTATCCTACATACACTTTAGTAGTTATATAATGTATATAAATATACAAAAAAAATGTATAACATATAAACAAGTATGAATAATTCAATCATTAGAAATATGGACAATGTTCTATTAATTATAACTTTTAGTTTGACTGTTCGATGCCTGCTAATTATAGATGGACTCAAGATTAAAAAATATTTTTAAAACCTATTTCAAAGTTATACTTTGGTCTACATACCAATATAAGTTACATTTTTATTATAATAATAGTAGACTTTTTAGTATAAATTAAAAACCTTAATTACCATTGGCTGATGATAATAGCAAAAAGGCTAATTTGTTTACTTTAGCAATTTAACTGTGTGTAATAAACTATTTTAACTTCATAACTGATCCATTTATGGATAATGATTATTATTTACCTACCTTAGCAAATTTAACTTATCATCCTACTTGTAGTAATCTAACTATTGTTTTTTAAATTAAATTATTATTTATAATTGATTTTTAAGCGCAGTAAACATTATAAAATTAATAAAATTATTTAAATACTATTATTAGATGTAATAAGTTATGGTATATTTGTAATACGTAATTAATCCCTTTAATTAATGACATAATCAGACTAGCACTTTGACTATCAACTTACAACTTAATATCTAATATTATCAGGTTAAAAACCCATATTGAATTGTCCATCTTAACTCATAAGGAAAATAATCTTACAACTGTGTCATATGACTTATAAAAAAGATTAAACAAAAAACGTAATAAAGTACGTAATAGGCAATAAAGATATAGAATAAATATATATAAAAAGGTAAATATACCAAATATTAGAGATTATTAATCTAATTTACAAATTACTAATAAAACTATTGATAGTATTTTCCTAACAGTATGTTATCTATAAAGAACTTTAACAAATCTAATATAGATTTCAAATTTAATACAATTAATTAAGTTATTTTTAATATAATATATTTATTACCATCCTTGACAAGTATAACATATGTATAATACCTTGTAACATATTAACTATAATATCTATAATTATTAACTAATAATAAACATATACCATTCATACGAAAATACTATGTAATATATATACATACTACTTATTATTATAATTTGAATATTCTATATTTGTAAGCTATACCATATAAATCTCTTATTGTATATTAAAATAATTTTAAATTAAACATATTAAGTATACATGTATAATAGATAAGTATCTTACTACCTATTTTTTTATAAATAATTAAAAATTTTATACTATTTCTTAAATTTATACAAGAAAAATTCGGATATTTATATTAATATTATTGATTATATTAAACTAAACTCACTTATTAGTCGATTATCGTTCTTAATTTAATTAAACTAAGTTTCGCTGCAGATTGTCAAAATATTTATTAGATATTTATGCAATTAATCCGAATTATTTTAAAAAGTTAGGGGTTTTAAACGACACTATTTAACAATTTATCGTAATTCCACCAGCTAGTACATGAAGATAAACTAGACGAAGAATAGCAGTAACAAAACTATCTCATACAAATATAGGAATTTTATTCATTGTTATACCAGGATTTCGCATATTAAAAATTTTATTAAAAATAAAGTTAATAGCACCTAGCAATGAAGAAATACCTGATAGATGAAGACTAAAAAACGCAAGATCAACAGGTGAATTACTAGCAAGAGCCGCAAGAGGTGGTTATCAAAATAAAACCACTATTCTCTTATTGGATTTGACTATACCTTCATTTAAGATTACTAGAATAAATAAATTATTATGTTGATTAAAGAATGAAAATTTTTATCTAGTCGAATAGAACGAATTTTTTTAATTTTATTATGAATTTTTTAAGTGATGTATAATTACCATAATATTTCTGAAAAGATCGTGCTCATATTCGATATTCAAGTGCTTGAACTCCTTTTTATAGTTTTAAATAAGTATTGTACTAGAAAATTAATACCATCATAAGAAGTAAATACAACTGTATTATAAGTATTTTTAACGGTATATTCCTAAAATTTTATCATTAGCCTCTAGTACAATTTAATCACCTTTTTGAGTAATTGAAAAAGTATGAATCATTTGTTGCGGTCCTTTTTAACTAGGTAAACTACCTTTTATTTATGTAAAACCAATAATCCAAGATTTACTTATTACTTTTATAAAACCAAAAAATTTACCTACAATATTTTTAAAAATAATACTGCCATTCCAAGCAGGTGAAATATAATCAATAGGTATATTTATATTTTTAATAGCAAAGTATTTTCATTTTTAGTTAGTATCGGATTATTAGCAATAACAATAGCTTCTTTAAAAAAAAATACTAGTAAGTAGCGGAAATAACACAAAAATAGGAATAAGAAATTAAATAATATGTTTTATATTACTAATACGATATTCAGCTATATTATTTTTATCTGGAGAAGTAGAAATAGTAATACAACCAGCACCAATAATATATAATATTTTTATATTGATATAGAAGACGTACATTATGCTCATTTTTACTTACTTTAAATTGGAATGCCTTGAAAAATAGGACAAAAGTAAATGTATCTTCTCCATCTGTCACAACTACAAATCAGTTATAATCTTCTAATTTATATTAGGTATAAACCCCTATGTTTAAATACAATATGTGTAGTCTCTGATGGATTTTCTATTTATTTATTTATAATTATATTCAAAGAAGCAGGAATTCTAAAAGACAAAAACTGAATATGAATTTGAGTTAAAGAAATTATTCGACAGAATCAAGCTAGATTAACTAATCAATAAAGTATAGGAGAGTTAGCCTACCTAAATAATTATTAAGTTTAATAGATAATATTAATAGAACCATGCCAATAGACTAGGTAAGCAGGAAAACACAAGCAAACATGATAGTGAGTTAAACTCAATCGAAGAACGAGAACGAGATCTAATCTACCATGAGACATAAGTATATCCGAAAGGCAGTCTACACTTGTATCGAGACATCCTTATTGTTATTATCAAGGGTCAGTCAAGGGTCACCACTATAACCAACTCTATCAAATCTAATAAGAAATAAAATATTATTACAAAAACAGACAAAACAATACTTCAATAGGCCGATGTTTTAAACAATTTTTAGTAATGAACCATTCAATGGTAAAAACTTTATAACCTTTCCTCCAGAATGTGGGAACAACAGTAAATTGAAGCAAAAGCCAATGGTTAAAAAAAGGTACTTTAATAAACTCCTTAAATTAATAAGGTTAAGATATAAAGCGTATAGCCTATACCCATAGCTAAAAGAAACAAAACAAAAAACACTCAAGCTATGCAATAGTGGAAGTATCACGAATGCAACAAGAATAGACAAACTATTTTAAGTTAAATAACCAGTATCGAGAATTATTGTCAATTGATTAATTATACTTTAATAAAATGATTAAATTTGATATACATAAGTCTTTAAAATCAAAAAGGCTTTTATCGGTGACAATGTAAAGTACATCTTTCATATCTAAATAATAATAACCTATTTTTTCCTGAGCATTTTCAATTCTATTTTTATCAGATCTATAACTTCATTTTTATTTTCCAGTGTAGTTCCAGTCCTATTATATAAACTTATTAAAATCTTTATATAAATTATATGTTATTTGATTGGGTTTAACATACTTTATTATTGAAAAATTTAATAAAATGGTACTATAGCCAAATTTATAAAAATTTATAAGTTTCATATCTGTTTGATATAAGTTTTAAGACTGTTTTAATAAAGCTTGTAATTAAGATTACTACAATTTCTTAAAGCAAATTTTAACTTGTTTGTAAGTATTGCTGCTGCTGTTGTTATTAATTCTATTTTTATTATTTTTTATAGTTTTATTCTTATTATTTTTATAATAATATTTTTAGGTTTAATTGATTTTTTTTTTTACTATCTTCTAATAATTTTATTAATCTATCAATTTTATTGATAAAACATTTTAATCAACAGTATTTTCTTCTTCAATTCTAATAACTTTATTTGTTGAATAAATACAATTACCGATTCTATATATACAAAGTGTTTCACCTAGATTAAAAAAATATTTCTAGTTCTTAATTTTATTAAATCATCAATTGAATTCATTGAATAAATCTTTAAATTCAATCTAATATTCCTATATAATTTTGTTATTTTAATTTTCATTTTTATATTTTAATTTTACGTTCTCGTATACAGTAAAAAAAGTTTTTCCTCGATTACACCACCCTCATTTTTATAATTCTATAATTGTTTTAATAAGAATAAAATTAATTAAATTTTAAGAAATACTTTTATAGTACTTTTATTTTTTTTGTTTGTTTGTTTGTTTTTTTGTTTTTTTAAATAAATTCTATGTGTAGTTTTTTATTATTTTAAATAAATGTACAAATTGATCCTACATTACTAGAAAATTTTTAAATGTTTTTAATAATAAATTAAATATTAATAATCATGAATTGAATCTATTGACACTATTAAGGGTAATATTGAGAAGCAATGTAAATTATTTAGTAAGCAGGTATTATAATGTTGGAAGTAGAAACACATTCATAAATAATGAGTAGATTAATTTAATTACGAGATATTGTTTAATGAAGCATTTAAAGATGTATTAAAGATATAAATAATGTTTATATTAAGTGGGTTTCTAAACAAAAAATAAAGATATTAAAATGAGTCTTTTATTAGTATTGGTAATAAGGTTAAATACAAAATTAAAATACTTTAGTTGAATTAAATAAAATTTAGCTTAATTAGTATTCTCAACATTTAAATTAGATAATAATAAGATAATTAATAAAGGAAGTGTTTTATCTAGAATGTCTAAAATAGATTAAGATAATATAAATAAATTTAAACAAAACAGAGATATTTATAATTATCCGGAACTAAAAAAAAAATAAGAATTTTTAAATCCCTAGCTAAAAGGAATTTTAAGAAAAAAAAAAAACTAATTAATTAGTACAGTATAAATAAATTTTTAAATAAAATGTTAGAAAATCTTGATAATTGAAACTGGAATATAGGTAATAAAGATTATTATAATCTAATTGTTATTATAATTATTATATATTTAGGAATTGTTAAATGTATGGTATTTCATACAGCTTATCTCAAATAGTTAATTTAAAATCACAGTGATGATAATAAAAGAACTAATATTGTATAAGTTTAGGGTATAAGGTTATTAGATTATTTAAATATATTAAATTAGATGATAATCAGATATTAAATCGTACCTTTAAGTGATAGAGTTATTATAAGATATGGATGATATTATTATATTCCAATTAGGTGATACTTTATTACATTTAATTACAGATAACTGTTAAATAATCAAGGAATATGTTATTAAGTTTAAGAGTAAAGATACTCATCTTGTAATAAGAATGATTGATAAATTTGATTGTAATTTAACTTTAGAAGGTATTAATTTAGTGTAATTACCTAAGCAAACTTAACCTAGTTTTATAGCCTTACATAAATACAGATACAACTAAACTTCATTTATTAAAAAAACTTTAGTCCTTATATGATAGTATTATTTAAATAGTATTAAATTAATAATCAATAAACATATGCTAAATTTAGTACTTCGGGAATTGGGTTAATCTAATTTATTTAATGGTCATAACAAATATAAACCTATTTTAGATATAAAATATAAACAGATTAAAGCTAATAAAATTTCAAGTAATTGTAATTATAATTAATATACTAATATTATTACAATGGATACTCTATATAAAGTATTTTACTTAAAGTAAATAATTATCAAGCTGGTGAACTAGGAAGATCTTTACTATATTTAGCAGAAGGTGGGAAATTAAGCAAGACAAAGACAGATAAATAATGTTTAAATATGATTTTAACTAATTTAGCCGATCAATGTAAAATACCAATTAAATATAGAATATAAACAGTTGATCTTATCATTAATGAATAGGTAGAAGCATCTATAATTTATTAAAAAATTTTTATGTTTAAGATATTTTATATATAAAATATAACCTATTAGCACCCAATTTATTTTTATTATTTTTGCTATACTATCTAGCTTGAAAAATCCGATATAAGATATATCAAATCCTATATTATTCTATGCTAGTTGTAGTAAATTCAACACATTGGTGCATAAACTTTAGAAAAATAATTAGCAATTAATGTTAATATGTATAGTAATAATTCGTACCCCTTAAGTGATGAGTGATTAGTTATTACCCTCAATATTTCTATGTTTTTACTTAGGTATTTTAAATAAAATTAGAATCAAGATAGAATAATTAAGATACGTTAAGTTAAATAGAAAAATGATTAAGAAATCTTTAATGACAATACCATACAATATTTAATTGACCGGTGTTGGTTTAAAGCTAATAGAACATTTGAAGATATATTGATATAATAAGATTTTATAAAATAAAATAGGATAGTATAAGTTAGCTTAGATTGTAATATGATAGGGGTATTAAAGAAAATTTGGTTTTGTTAAAATTATGCGCAAATAATTAAACATATTCCTTTACGTACTTACATCTCACCTCATCATAATTTGGTCAATTAACTAAAATAGTATACTTTTTATTAAAACCTACATTAAGATTATTATCTGATTCTTTCAATAGTATGATAAATATTTCTATTAAATTAAAATTACACCTGCAGATTTACAAATTAGTTATACAAATATTAAGTTTGAATAAACTAAAGTTAAAAAAACTATTGAAAACAAGTAAGGTTGCTACAATTATTATAGCTGTACCTACTGATTTTGTGGTTGTGGATAAACTAACTATGAAAAGATAAATCATGCCAAATTTCATACATTCTTTAGATGCTGCTAATGTTCACTTGGTGTTAGTAAGCATGTCTGATAGATCATTACCAGTTTATATAATACTTGATTGCTTTGCAAGTACAGCTAACATTCTTAATAAAAATATTAAACTAGTAAAAGCTGTTTTCATTAATATTTTACGAAGAAGGTTATTATCTAAAACTTCATCAACATTATGTTGCTGCTATCATAAGTGAAACTGATTATTACCAACCTATTGGTTTAACTTAGAATGGAGAAGTATCATCCTATAATGATAATAAGGATACTATTAAAGATTTAAATGTAATTTCATTTACCAGTGTAAAAAGAATTATAGATAGAAATACCTAATAAGTGATTAATCTATCAACACTACCGTCAGGATATACTGTTGATTAGAAAAATACAAAATTAAATGATTTTATTAAAGGTTTATTCAATTCTAAATATTTTTTAGGATAATTTAAAGTTGTTTAAACTTACCTGACTGCAATCTTAAAGGACTCTATCTAAATCGTACAGAAGATTATATTGAAAGTTGAAACAAAGAAAAAAATTAAAGTCCATAATGAATCAATTTTGCTTTAAACCATCATTGGTGTGAGTCACTGATTATGAATGAATTGAATACAAGAAATAACAAAACAAAAACCATAAAAATAATGGCTTTAATTGCTGTGACCTTATTTTTAAAAATGAACAACATCTATAATTAAAAATTTCCAGTTTACATTAAACACAGTTTTCTCAGTGATTATATTATTACCTGTGACTTATTGGATTTAATCTTTTTAAGATAATTTATTGAATTCGATTTCGCTACCTTTGTTCCTAATTTGAGTTGTATCGGCGTCTTCAAAGATGGAGAAGTATAATTTTGGGTTTAACGAATATACCCTTTTTTAACTTAGACCTTAAATAATATTTAACTATTTCCATCCAATTCAAGGTATGGTAAGGTTTTAAGAAAATTAAATTATCATTATTACTTGTCAATGCTAGGTTACCGGCTATATTTGTTAGGATTAATTGTTGCTCTAGCATACGCTTAAAATTTTTTTAAGATATTTGAACAGCTGAGGCTTTCTTTATATATTTTCTAGTTTAATTTACCCTTCATCGGCTAATCTGTATTGTTCGTCATATAATCTTCTTAATTTTATTTTAATCTTGGAACAGTTCTAATTAAGAATAAATCATATGATAATTAAATTAAATCATTATAATGATAACTCTTAGTTATTTTTTAAACATTTTTTTTTATTAAGTAATATAATATTATATTATGGAGCTATTTAGCTTTATCCAAATTTACCGTAAGTAGATTTTAAATTAGAAATATTTTAGATACACTATCTGTTGCTGTAGATTTTTGTAATATTTTATTTTGATCCACAAGCCCAAGTTAAAGTTTAACCCTTGCGTTTCTTTTTCAAAATTTAAATACCTTATTTTAAATCAACACTTGAAAGGTATTCATACAATTATTAACTAGGACAACTAAGTTAGAAAAACCCCTCATCTTTGATAAGAATAAAAAAGGTCACACTTATCTGCTGTTATCTTAGCAAACACGATTCCTAACTTATAATAATCTAAATCTGTATTATTGTTAAATAATGGATTAAAGTTTGGCATAGATGTTTTAATACCTTTAGGTATAATGGTAATTCTTATCGTAATGGTAGCCTTCAATCACAAATATCTCACTACTTGCAACACAAAATATACAGTTTTTCCGAAATAAGCTTTTCTTATAAAATTTTTACTAAATTTGAATCATTTTAATCTTATGTATATTGTATTTGTTCCCTAAACCAAAATAGCTACAGCTAAACTAGGTAATGTGTTAAAATTAGTAATATTAAAAGTTAAATTAACATAGTAGTATTAGCTAATTTGAAATATAGCTTCTAACAGTCCCATAACATCAGATTTTAAATATTCTATTAAATCTTTTTTTTAATGTATCTGGTAAATTATTGTATGTATTTAATATAGAATCAGTTAATTTTTAATAAAATCATAAAAATAAGTTTTAATGTCTGGTTAAGGACAAATATTATTTAAGTTATCCTTACTTACAAATGTATGTGGGATTAAAACTTTATTAATAGTACAATTAAATGTTTGTAGCATTTTATATTATGCTGTAGAAACCATTTTTGGTTTATCCTTTAGATTGACACTTAATTTTATCTCTTTATCTTTTTATTCTAATAGTTAGAATATCTTTATCTACTCAGGTTGAGTGCATTTTTCTGCTAAAGTTTTAAAGATGATTATATAATAATATCTACCTAGGTTATGTGCGGATAAATTATATCCGTTTCTACTTTACTTGTCTTCACTAATATAATTGAATAAAACATGGAATAATTGACTCTAATTATATCATAACCATTATTTAAACCTTTAGAAGTATCAATAATATAATCATCATAATTACATGTATTTAAAATAAGCTACACCTACAAAATATACACTTAATTATCCACCTAATTTAGTTTAGTTAACATAAATTTAGAAATCAATAGCACCCATATTTTTTGTTTAATTATATAATTGTTTTATCTGTATATCCCAAAATCATAGCAGGAAATTGGTACTATTTTTATTTTATCTGTTTATACCTTAATCATATCCGGTAAATGATACTATTTTATCAGTATTTAACATGACCATTATCGTTATGATATTTATAATACCCTATTTCTCTTGTAATTGCATTTTCAGTTATAATTTAATTAGTCCATTTATGGTAGGGATATTTATTACTATTCCATTAAACTATTGTAGTTTTCCATGAGTTAATATGACCAATACAAATTAATGTTTTGTTAGCTGGGATATTCCCTAATAATAAGTATACTACATCATTATCAATAGAATTTTTTTTAATATTAACTTTAATATTAGGACATTAAATTTTAATAAAATCACACATGTCACTGTTATTATAGAAATCTAACTGAGTATTACTAAAAACTATAGGGAATTATTTAAGATAAGTAGTCTATTTAGATTGATTCATAAATTTCATAATTTTTCCTAATTTATCTTGACTGTTTAAATGATCCTTTTCTTGCTATCTAAGCACTTGCTCTACAATTTCTTTTTTTAGTACACCATTTTAGAAAAATCCAAATCAGATATCCAATCTTTCCAAATAACACTAACTCTACAATCCTTTATCAAATTCCAATCAAATTTTAATTGTTAATATTGTTAATATTCATGTTATTATTAGATTTATTAATATTAGAGTTATTGAATTCTTTAATTTGTATAAATTAATTTCCTAGTTCAAATTTAGTAAATTTTCTTTTAAGTATTAATATAGAAGTTTCTAATTATTTAATTATTGATTAAATTCATCTTAGATACACATTAATAGTGTAAACTGACATTTTGCTTTATTAAGGATCTCATTAATAACTTTTAAAACCACTTTCTTTTTTAAAATAATATTTATATATTCAAAGTATAAAAATTATTAATTAATTAAGTAAGAAACAATATTACAATTAATATATAAAATAGTAGTTGAATTAACAAGCCAAACTTTTTTTAATTTAATTTAATTTAATTTAATTTAATTTACTACTTTGTCTGCAAATTTGGATTGGATAAGTGGTAAAGCCTTACAAGTTTTATTTACTAAAATAGGGAAAAATTTTTAATTAAAACTAAATCAATTCTAATAGTAAATAGTTTCTTAACTGATAATAAAAAAGTAAAAACTATCTTGTCATTAAATACTATAGCTGATTTTTTAAAAAAAAGTTTAAATCTGAAATAGTTTATATTACTATAATTTAAATCTAATAAAGTTTACAATATAATTTATATTACTATGGTTAATATTTTTATAAATTTTGGGGCTGTTAAAAATAAACATTTTGTGTGTAATGAATTTAATTTTTATTGGGCACTCCTTAGTTGCAACCATTAAATTTTTAGTTTAAACCGACCCTGCGGGGTATCAAATTTTGTTTTTGATTCATATTAAGCAAGTGGGAAAAGAAACTAGTAATCAGCAAATAAATTAAAATTTTAGCTGACTATATTTAGTATTAAAATAAAACTATCTTTACTTCATTATTAAATATAAGATTTTGGGGGGGGGCATAAATTTTAGTAATAAATTTAATTAAAATTATTTATTTTTTATTTTTGTTTTTTTTATAAAAACAGGCACTGTGAGATTCGAACTCACGACTTCTTTGGGAAGTACTCGTTTTCAAGACGAGCGCCATAAACCAGACTCGACCAAGTACCCTTTATTTAAATATATATATTATTTAATATCCTGCTGATCGATTATTTTTTCTTTACCTTAGGCTAGACTTAATTTACTCCTTAGGAAAGCAGGCCTTTTTATTTTTTATAATCACTTGCTATTCATATTCAATTGCTGATGAACCCCTTTTCAAATAAGACCTAAGGGATTCGAACCCTTATAATATCCATTATGAGCGAACTGCATTAACCATTATGCTAAAGTCTTAAATTAATATTATATTTAATAAAATTAAACAGTTGTAATTTAGTAAACTAATAAAATGCTTTTTGTTGCAGCTAGATAAAAATATATTGAATAGGCTATATATATAAGCAACTAAGCAACTACTATTATTTGTTTATATATTATTAATTATATACTATTACTTATATAAAAAATATATAAGATTTAAAATTTTAAGGAGTAGAGTAATCGAAACTCTGTCTGTAAAGTGTAAATTTACTGCTAAACCACTCAGCTAACCCCCTTAATAATTAAGAATAAATTTATTTATTGCCTGATTTTAAATATTATATCCTTAAATTGTAATATCAGCTTCGACTTTATAATAATAAAAACAAAGCTCCGTTATAACCAAGGCAAAACAACATCAAAAAGTGTCCCAAAATATTAAATATAAGATATTTACAAAATAGTTATTGTGTACTATTACTAAATTAATTAAATTAATAATACCTATCTACTACAAAAGCACACCAGCAGATTTTATCTGTTATGTATCTGCAAAAGCAAACATAAGCAGTAAGAAATTAATGGAACCTAAGGACTTAAATTTTTATTTACCTCCCCCCATACAAACTAATCAGATATAAATCTATAAATATTTTTAAATAATATTTTTTGCTGAAAGGGGGTTTATTTTGATCTATTCTCCAGCAGCACCTTCCAGTACGGCTACCCTGCTATGACTTTTGAGATGTTACTCAGAAGAGTTAACTGATACTAATTAGCTTAACAAACCCGACCTATATGTAAAAACCAACAAACTATTTCAAGTAAATAAATACCATCAAAGATTATTAAATTTTATTTAAATAATTAAATAATAAAAATACATAAAGGGCTATAGCTCAATTAAAATTTTAAATGTTGCCAATTTAACAGCAACAACTTGGTAAATTGTGTTATTTTTTATACTAAGATACACATCTATTATCTTGCTGTTCTAGTTTTTACAAGACACATAGTTAGCAGACTTAGCAGTAAATTCATTCTAAAAACCTTAGAAAAACAAAACAATAAACAATACCAAATTGTCAAATAAAATGAGTAATAAGCAAAGATTTGTAGAAGTTGTATTTTTGCGACAGTTTCCCCCATCCCGAGCTTCGCCCCAGCGACAGACAGTTAGTTCATCCCGAATGCATTATTCACCGTTGCGTACTAATCAACGATTACTCGAAATTCCTTCTTCATGTTACCGAGTTTCAGGCAACAATCTGTTTATTAAACTATTTTAACTTTCTTTAATGATTAGCTCTTCTTTTTTAAATTATTTAAAGTTTTGCGTCACTTTGTAAAAGTTTTTTGTGGCACGTCTATCATGGTAAATCAAATTTAACATACAATTAAATGAAGTCAACTTTAAGTTTTACCTTCTAAAAAAACCTAGCTACTTTTTCGCATTAAGTAACTGAGGACTGGAAATTATTTCTATCTAAGTTCATTTTTTCTACTATTTTGACAATTTTGCTAAAACCTGATTCAGTTAAATGCTCTGTAGTTTCCATTATTTCTGCTACTTTTTTAAAATCAGAAAAATCTAAGCTTTTAACTCCTAGTATATAATACTTATTAAAGAATGGTATAATTTTATTTACAATATCAGAGTAATTTTTAATTTGAAGTAAAATATATTCTCTTTTTTCAGATTCATAAATATATTTACCAATTAAGATATTATTATAAAAATAATTTGCTATACCAATTAATAATGCTTGATCTCTAACTTGAAGACAGGTTCCAAATATTAATCGCACTCTATAACCTATTTTATTTTTACTTTTTTCTAAAGAAACACTAAATGTTGAGTCCCCTGAAACAAAACCAGAGATCCAAAAAGGATCAGGGATTCCATTAAAATTATATTGAGGTCTAGGTACAGGTACAATATTTGGGAAAGCTTCCTTTAAAACTTGACTAAGACCTTTATTAAGATTGCTTTTCAAAGCTACTATTTTTTCAAGGCCCTCTTGAGTTAAATGTTGTTTTTTCTTTATTAATTCATAACATTGTTTAAATAAAACAAAATCAGAAACTTTAGCTCCAATAAGTGAATATTTGTCAAAGTGGTCAACGATAACTTGTAAATCTTGTAAATTATCAACTCTATATATAGCAGTATTAATACTATTTTTTCTAACTTTCCCTACACCTAAAGTATGTCTAATACTTTTTAATAATTCGATATCTTTAATATGGATATGTATTGAAAAATTTGGAGTGACTCTCCACTTCAATTTAGCGTTATCTGTCTTGTACATAGATACAATGAACGAAGCTTCAGCATCAGAAAATCCGGTAATAAACCATGGATTCATCTTAGACTGACAAGATTTTGTAGAATAATTTATGTTATTTAATTGTTTAGTAGGGAATTTGACGGGATAATTTCTTTCGAAACCCATTAGAGTACACCTTAATTGCATTGTTTGTTTTTTAGCTATGCAATAATTACCGTCTACTCGTTGCTCTTTTACAGTTTCTGTTTGCGTCACAAATTCTGATTTAGATCCGCGATAGCCCATTTCAGTTTCCTTCATCTTATGACTTATTACCATACATGAATAATTACTTCATCCACTTATAACTTTTCAATTATAGTTTGGTACCATAAGCTTTAAGGTTTCCCCGGAGTTTGGTAATTTATGCCAATTTAGTGTTTTCCCAAAACACTTATCAGCCCAGTTCGTTAGGGCCATAACGACTTGTCTTAGCCCCTTGTGATAACTTTTAGTAATCATTCAATGTTAAGTATAAATTAACAATAGGGATTGCGTCCGTTGGCGGAACTAACCTAACTTCTCAAGACACGGACTGACGACAGCCATGCAACACCTGTAATTTTCACCCAAGAGTGTTCTTTACTGCTAATTTTAATTAAAATTTTATCATTAGTAGTAGTATCTCCCTGATTCTTTTTAAAAAAAAGGGCTGCTGCAACCTAAGCTACAGAAACACAAATAAAGAGAAACTATTCAAGAACTGGTAAGATTTTACGCGTACTGACGTATTAAACAACATGCTTCACTTCGTTTGCTTCAAGAGCGACTAATTTTTTTGGTTTCAGTTTTGCAACCGTACTCGCAAGGCGGAATGGTTATCGCGTTAACATCGCTACTAGCCTTTATTAAGACTAACAACTACCACTCATCGTTGACAGTGAGAGATATCTGGGTCTCAAATCCTATTTTCTATTCTCACCTTCGTTCCTCAGCGTCAATCATTATTGGATAAAAGTTTACACCTTAAGTATTCCATTTAGTATCTACGGATTGTATCCCTACTCTAAACATTATTTGGTTTATCCTCTTTTTGATTCTAGCTTTAATTCATTATTAAATTATTTATCATTTAAGACAAAGCATAATAAATAATAACTTTAAAAGCGGCCTACTTACCCTTTACGCCTGATTCATGGTCACCAGATTTATCTTGCTATATTTTTTGTTTTTCTACCTGTGTTAATTCCTTCTTTTATTTGTCTAATTTCTGCTAAACCCTCATTGGTTAAATGAGCACCGGATTCGATTAAATTAGCAATTATACATCAATCTAGATAATCTAGATATTTAATACCGGAAATAGGATATTTATTAAAGAATGGTATAACTATTTGGTTTACCTCCGAAAATTTAGTTATTACTAAATATAAAGCAGGTTTTCTAGAATCTCTTTCTAATCTACCAGCTCCTAAGTATTTAATTATTAGCTCCATTAAGCTAGCATCACGGGCGTGTTGTGATATCCTAAATCTTAAATATACTTGATAACCAATAATATTTTTTGACTTTTTAATCCCAACATCTAAATTTCCCTCACCACTTACGAATCCTGAAACCCATTTTGGGATAAAATTAGATTGAATATACCCTCTTTTTGCTGGATTAATTTTATTGCTAAATTCTGATTTTATAATCTCAGATAAACCGGTATTCATAGATGCTTTAATATTAATAATTTGTTTTAAACCATTAGCTGTAAGATGTGCACCTTTATTCATATGCTCAACTATTTGCTCAAATAATAAAAAATCTGCACCTTTTTGTGTTAGAAGAGGATACTTTTTAAATTGAGGAATTACAATAGAACTTAATTCATTCAGACTAGCTACTGAATATTTTAACACATTAGCTTTCTTATCTAAGCTTATTGTACCTATCCCACCAAAAAACTCTTTTAGTTGATAGATTAAAAAACTATCTTGTTGATTTAATCCTATTTGATAAAAAGATCTTACAACCCATCCAGTTTTGTATGCTTTATAAATTGTAGTGCAAAAACTACCTTAAGCATCTGTGAAACCTGTTACAAACCAAGGATTTAGTTTAGATTTAAAATCTGAAGTAGAAAAAGTTCTAATACTTAATTGTTTAGAAAGGATTCTGGTTGGATAATTTCTTTCGAAATCCATTAGAGTACACCTTAAGTTTTTAATTAAAAACCAACTACCGTCTACTCGTTGCTCTTTTACAAAACTTCTATTTGGGATATTTAGAATTTTTGATTTAGATCCGCGATAGCCTATTTCAGTTTCCTTCAGTTTAGAACTTGTTACCTTACCCAGGTAATTATTCTGGCCACTTATAATTTTTCAATTATAGCTTGGTATTCTAACCTTTAAGGCGTCCCCGGAGTTTGGCAGTTTTTCCCATAATAATGTTTTCCTATAACATATAACAGGACGACTAACGTTTGCGTTCCTGGTCTTACCGAGTCTTCTGGCACCAGTAATTTGGACAACACTTATAGTAAGGTACAATCATTATTTTCCCTTACGTTATCTCAAGTACCACATACAAGTGATATTAAGATTTCAGTTAGCTAGTTCACTCTTGCGAGCATTGACTAATATTCTTGACTGCTGGTAGATTACTCTACTTGGGGCATTTCATTCCCAATGTGGCCATTTGTTCTATCAAACGTGGCTATTGATCATCGGCTTGTTAGGCTTTTACCCTTCCAACTACCATTAAACAAAATAAATCAATTCTTATAGCGATACTTTTTAATAATATTGTATATAGTTTTATATTGATATTCTATAATAGGTATAAAATATCGTATCCTTTATCATAAATATGCTAATTTATGTTTAATTAATTCTAGCTGATAACTATTTTTATATAACTCATATCTAATTAATAAATTAATATTGTTTGATACTCCACTAGAAAAACGGATTGAGCTGTTTAACTATATGAAATAGTTTCATCTTAAACTATATACTTTTTAATTTATATTTTGAAAATTAATTAAACTATCCCCTATTCAAGAGGTCTATAAGGTATCTTATTTATAATTACTCACCTTTACACCATGGTCTAACCACTAACAAGTTAATTTACTAATTATTAAGTTGCTATTATATATATTTTATATAAAAACATAATTATTTTTCCCTTATTAGTTTCGAGTTACCATTGATTCGCATGTCTTAAAACTACTGAAAAACGTTCAATCAGAGCCAAAATTAAACTCATACAGAATAATTCGATAAAAATTAATTTTAATTAAAGATTTTACATAACTTTACCACTATTTATTCAATTTAAAAATGGATTTAGCTAATTCAATTCTAATTAACTTTGTCTTATTTTATTTGCTTTTTGCAATTTATCTAATCAAATATTATATTATACTCTTTTAATACTTTATTATATATAATTTTATAAAAAATTTTTTAAACATTATGTTATTAATTAATTAAACTCAATTTAGTTATTATTTTTAATACTTTTTAAATAAAACCTTTTTATTATATAAAATTAATTGATGATTAAGCTAAGCCATTCAGATCTTGATTTGCTTTAATTTTAAATTATGAATATTTTATATTCTAATAGTAGAAATTTAATGGTTGTTACTCACTTAATTTGTATAAATACTCATTCAAATAAAAAACCTAAAAACTAAAAATATATAACAAATAAACAAATATTCGTTAAAATCGTACACCTTCACCAACAAAAATAAAATAAAGTTAAATTAATTAAAATCTATTTTACACCTTATTGGATTTATTCCTCATTTATATAAAATATTTAATTCTTTATATTCAATACAACCAATAACTAAACAATAAAATTAACTAAAAAAAATTATAAAATAACTAAAAACTTATTAAACTTTAACTTATTATAACAGTATTTACTGTTACCCTTATAATGTACTACCCTTTTACCAAACACCTATCAATTTACCCCAACAATAATTATAAGAACTGTCCCAATTTTAACTCATGCAACTATCTGTATCTTAACCCTTAAAATATAATTTATTAAAATTCTTTCTAATTTTATCCCTGTAAAAAACCTTTTTATTTTTAGCAAATACAACAAAATCATCGGTGTACCTTACTATTTAAAAACTAAAGATAATTCAACACCTTTGATTACCCGTCGTTTAAAAATAATCAACTAAGTTTATAAGTAGTTATTAGATGGATAGATTTGTACACAGCTTTTCCTATGCATTTAAAAATAATATGGAAGGGCCACCATATGACTCCATGTGATAGGCTCAAATAAACTTTTTAAGAAAATATCTTAGCTTTTAACCATTTTTCCAAAAAACTCTTTAATTGAGGATGAATAAATAGATTAGTTAAAAGTCAATTATGACTTACGTTATCAAATAATCCTTTGATGTCAGCATCTAAGTTCCACTTTTTATCTCTTCATTTAACTGAGTGTATGCACCTACTCCTGCTTCTCCAAAATCTTTTTATCATATCTTTAGTTGGATTAGCTACCTCTAGGCTTTTATTACCAATCCTGAGACAGTAATTTTACACTCTCGATTAGGTATAAAACTATAGCTGTCGATATCACTAGTTGCTTAGACTAAAGTAATAAGTACTATGTTTACTAGGATTTTAAAAGCTCTATCTTTAGATTTTTTATTATTAATGGTCTCTTTTCAGATTTACCTTGATTAGGAATTAACACTCGTTTGATATGACTAAGATGGTAAGCATTTTGATGATCTTTCACTTACCTTAGGTATTCATCTAGACCTTAGGAATATTTTGGTGTTCAGTCTTATCTAATACTTTCTTATCTATTCCAGTTTAAGCGTTTTATATTTTTTATTGTTTATCGCATGTAGTCTGAAAGCAAGTGATCTGACTAACAATAGTTGATATTTTTAAATTAGGCGCTATTAAACCCAAATAATTAGGATATTTTATCCATGTATTTAACACCAACGTCCTCTTCAATTACTGCTTATCTCATAGATTTTTCGATTAAAGATAATTACTTTCTGTCCTATCTACTTTGTACTGTCTAGTTAAAATGATTGAATTCTTGTTAAGGCATACTTAAATAAGCAAGATAATACCACTGGTTACTCCTTGGCATTTATTTTTTAAAATTAAACCATTAATCTTAGCATTAGATTACTTAAGACGTTTTATTTTTCACCTTTGGTGCCACGTCTAATCTTTTGGAACTGCTTTGTTACGAAACAGGTAAAAACCTTTAATCATTATCTAGCTGTGGTTGAGAGATAACACTTAGAGATATAAGAATATAACTTTACCAAGGTTCCCACGTTTGTGGTTATAATTGACTATAAAATTTTTAGTTTGCATTGGAATGACAGTTAAAAGATTTTATTTTTTTGATATTTATCTACTTAAGTCATTTTCTTATATATCCTCTTATACTGATATGATTTGATACGGTTTCTAATATCAATTATATAATTTTTTAGATTCCCGGTTTAGTTAGATACTCACCCTTTGCTTTTAAAGGCTTTACTTACACTTAGACAACCAGCTATCAAATTTAGAGAATTATATTTGCTCAATACTTTTGTAATATATTTAACTATTATTGATACTTTATTAAGACACTATTCGTACGGGGCTAACTATATTATTGTATACACTTATCGATAAAATACATAGTTAAGCTAACCATTGTGATACACTCATTCAACCCCAGATGTCAGAGCATGCCAAATAATATGTGTAAGTAATTAATATATATATCTTGTTAATTATTTATTTTATCTTCCTTAATGTTTATCGGTACCTTTTATTTTACTATTGATTATATAATTATCAAATTAATTATTATTTGTTTATTAAATATAAGGCAAAGCTACAATAAAACTATTATTTAATTAATTTTATATAAAGATCTGCACACTATTTATTTTTAATACTTTTTATCTTAATTATAATAAGTTGTAATCATTTACCATATTTTATTAATCACTTTATTTAAACTTATGTGTTTTATATGCTAATTTTATCCGTTTATTTAAAATGTTAACCTTTTTAATTCATTGCTTTATTTATTTCTCTTAAACCATGGTTCCTTTAATTTACTAAATTTAAATTCTATTTTATAAAAGTTTATTTATTTTAAATAATTTGAATAACGGAATTACTTTTAATTTTATTAATTAATGAAAGGCAACAAAAATATTAACTGAAAATAAGCTACTAACACAAAGTAAACTAAAAACATAGATATCATGTGATACGATAATTAACATGTGCTTCTTAACATATTATTGATTATATCTTTATGTGTTTTCTTTATTAATAATAATTAGGTAACATAGGTAAGCTTAAAGAATTAAAAACTAAATAATAATGATTTAGATAAAACTATAATTTATGAAGATTTCTTTTCTTACCTCCATGGGTCAAAAAAATAA
>Ga0157364_1001404_pt1 | contig 20381 bp, 19 predicted proteins | sample AttsexASBM2_FD_111476 | JGI IMG/M metagenome (GOLD analysis project Ga0157364, IMG submission 111476) | Fungus gardens microbial communities from leaf cutter ant in Ribeirão Preto, State of São Paulo, Brazil - Atta sexdens ASBM2 | ecosystem: Host-associated > Fungi > Mycelium > Unclassified ...
GGCTTCCGTGCAGGTAAAGCGCTGAAAGACTCTGTTAATTAATAAATTTTAGCAACATGAAAGGAATTTCTTTCATGCATTGAGGACTGTGCAGACGTTCTCATGTAACATACAGGCACATCATGGTGATGTGCCTTTTTTTTACCGGATACCGGTAAAAATCAGATCCGACGGCTGCATCACCAAAAACGATGAAAAACTACTGACATCGCAGTCAGCTGGTTTTTGAGTTGAACGGCGACGGTAAAGCGTCATATTTACACTACAGCGGAGTGTTGCCATACCATGATGGACAATTTACGCACGGCCTCTAGCCACATCGTGCTGAAGATTATACTGGGACTGATCATTGTTTCATTCGTGCTGACCGGCGTGGGTAACTATTTGATTGGTGGTAATAGCGATTACGCTGCAAAAGTTAATGGCACGACGATTAGCAGGGCAGAGCTTGAGAATGCGTTTAACAACGAACGCAACCGGGAACAGCAACAGCTGGGAGCGCAGTTCTCTCAACTGGCCGCTAACCCGCAATTTATGCAGCAGATGCGTCAGCAGGCCATGTCTGATCTGATTGACCAGACTCTGATGCAACAATATGTGAAGTCATTGAACCTTGATGTCAGTGATGCGCAAATCAAAGACGCTATTTTCGCCCAGAAAGCCTTCCAGACTAACGGCCAGTTTGATAATGCCCGTTTTAATAGCCTGATTAACAATATGGGTTACACGGCCGACCAGTATGCTGCGGCGCTGCGTAAAAGCCTGGTGACCAGTCAGATTGTCAATGCATTGACTAACACTGATTTTATGCTGAAGAACGAGACTCAGCAGTTAGTCAGTCTGGTGGCCCAGACCCGGGATATTCGTGAAGCAGCGTTCAATACAGATGCTCTTGCGGCGAAACAGACCGCATCTGATGACGAAATCAGCAGCTATTATCAGCAGCATAAAGACAGCTTTATGACTCCGGAACAATTCCGCGTCAGCTATATTGAACTGGATGCTTCGGCGCTGCAAAAAACGCCGACTCAGCAACAGGTTCAGGCATGGTATGACAGCCATAAGAGCGATTATACTCAGGAACAGCAGACCCGCTTCAGTGTTATCCAGGTAAAAACTGAGGCTGATGCTCAGGCTATTCTGGCACAACTGAAGCAGGGGGCGGATTTTGCTACCCTCGCAAAAGAAAAGTCTATTGATGCCATTTCTGCACGTAAAGGCGGAGATATGGGCTGGCTGGAGCAGGACACGCTGCCGGATGAGCTGAAAAATGCCGGACTGACGCAGAAAGGTCAGTTGTCGGGCGTGATCAAAAGTTCTGTCGGTTACCTGATTGCCCGTCTGGATGACATCCATCCTGAGCAGGTTCAGCCACTGTCCGCGGTTTATAACGCAGTGGCGCAGCAAGCCGCTCAGGATGCTGCGGTTAGCGAGTTCTATAAATTACAGCAGAAAGTGAGTGATGCCGCGAGCAATAACAATACCTCACTTGCCGGTGCAGAAAGTGCTGCCGGGGTGAAATCTGTTGAAACTGACTGGTTCAGCCGTGACTCTGTGCCTGCGGCGCTGAACTTTGATCCGGTTAAGCAGGTAGTGTTTGGCGGTACGTTGCTCGGGAGTAATGGTGCTGCGGGCAGCAATTCTGACATTATCACTGTCGACGGCGACAGAGCCTTTGTGGTCCGCATTTCAGACCACAAACCTGAAGCAGTGAAACCGCTGGATCAGGTAAAAGCGCAGATTGCTGATCGTATTAAACATGATAAAGCGATGCAGCTGGCCCGCACTCAGGCAGCGTCTGTTATTGATGAACTGAAAGCCGGTAAAACAACCGCCTTTGACGCTGCGGGACTGAAGTTTGGTGCTTCTGAGACGCTGAGCCGTAACAGCCAGAATGCTGTGACAGCGGCGGCCTTTGAACTGCCACAGCCGGAAGCCGGTAAACCAGCTTATGGCGTCAGTGAAGACATGCTGGGTAATGTTGTTATTCTGTCACTGGATAAGGTTACCCCGGGGACCTTACCGGCAGCCCAGGTGACTCAGCTGGTTAATGGCGTAACCCAGAATAACGCGCAACTGGTCTTTGCCGCGCTTTTACAGAACCTGCGTCATGATGCGAAAATCAAGTTCGGAGCTGCGGCACAATCCGAGTAACTGATCGCATAAAATAATGTCACTCTGTAATCCGAAAGGCTGCTTCTTGCAGCCTTTCGTTTTTTCAGGCCGAGCTCTTTGTCACGAGACAAGCCGCTCTGTCATTGTATGGCTGAACTTTCACCGATGGAGAGCCATTACTATGTTACAGGGACAATTACGCTTCTGGATTTTTTCACTCTGTTTAGCCATTGCAGCCTGCAGTTTTCAGAGCCTGGCCGCTCATACCGCAACAGTCAGTGGTCGTCCGGTCCCCCCGGCGGCGGAAGAACAGAGCGGTACCGGAAAAGTCAGCATTAATCAGGCCACGGCAGAAATGCTGGCAGAGGCGATGAACGGGGTTGGATTAAAGAAAGCCCGGTCGATTGTGGAATATCGTGAGCAGTACGGGCCTTTTACCTCGGTGGAGCAGTTGGCAGAAGTTCCGGGAATGGGCACCAGCCTGGTCGAACGTAATCTCAGCCGGCTGACACTCTGACACCGGTCCGCTTTGGGGGGTTACCGTTCAGCGAAGGGACAAAGCATATTACACCGTTGACGACCGACCGCGGGAAGCCGCAGAGGGGATGCAGGCGGGGAGAATGAAAAGGATAAAAACAGCGAGGGAGTCACATTAACCCGGGAGCTGTGCGTCTGAAAGCACAGGGTAACGCTTGATACGTTTCCCTGTGCTTCAGAGCGATTATGCCAGACCGGTTTTTTGCTTCATCGCATCCATCACGGCATGCGCGTTTTGCTGGTAATCCTCCAGGCCCCGGGCCCTGAGATGGCAGGCCGCACATTCGCCACAGCCATCGCCCTGAATACCGTTATAACAGGTCAGTGTTGCAGTGCGTACCAGAGGCAGTTGTTTCCAGTAATCGGCCAGTGCCCAGGTCTCTGCTTTATTCAGCCACATCAGAGGCGTTTCGAAACGAACATTACGGGCCATACCCAGTTCGACGGCATGGTTCAGTGCCTTGACGAAATCGTTTCTGCAGTCCGGATAGCCGGAAAAATCAGTTTCACATACACCGGTAATGACGGCCTCTGCATCCACCTGATAGGCATAAATGGAAGCGAGGGTCAGAAACAGAATATTCCGGCCCGGGACGAAGGTACTCGGCAGTCCATTACTGTCCGGGCTATAAGCAGGTACCGGAATATTGTCTCTGGTCAGGCTGCTAATCGCCAGTTCGTTGAGTAACGTTACATCCAGTACCTTATGGGCGCAGGCACCGAGTTGCTGGCTGAGCTGGCGGGCAACGTCAATTTCCTGACGATGACGTTGACCGTAATCAAAAGTGACGCAATGTACTTCATCATACTGATTCAGGGCCTGAATCAGGCAGGTAGTGGAATCCTGCCCGCCACTAAAAACTACAACAGCGCTTTTCATTATCACTATTCCCGTCAAAAATACCTGCCTATGTTACCGCCTGACGGACAAAAGAACAAAACCGACGGCACAGAACGTTTTTTTAGCAGGAAAGTTGTGACTGAAATTTGCTGATGTCACCGATATTTTCTGCGACCCATTCCGGGTTGTAATAGGTATCCGGGTAACGTTCGCCACTGTCACAGATTAATGTTACCAGTGAGCCTCGCTCACCGCGGGCTTTCATTTTCTCAGCAACATGCAGCATACCGATGAAATTAGTCCCGGTAGAAGGCCCGACACGTCGACCGAGGATTTTCTCCAGTGCGTACATCCCGGCCAGTGAGGCCCCGTCGGGGACTTTCAGCATTTCATCGATAACATCCGGAAGAAACGACGGCTCTACCCGCGGACGACCAATACCTTCAATCCTGCTACCGGAAGGATGCGTCAGTCCGGGATCCCGGTGTTTCCAGTAGTCATAAAAAACGGAGTTTTCAGGATCGGTCACCAGAAGGCGGGTAGGGGCACCGCGATAGCGGATGTAACGACCGAGCGTGGCAGAGGTACCCCCGGTACCTGCACTCATTACCAGAGTATGGGGCACCGGGTAGGGTTCATCCTGCATCTGACGAAAAATACTTTCTGCAATATTATTATTGCTGCGCCAGTCAGTGGCCCGTTCCGCGTAGGTGAACTGATCCATATAATGTCCCTGCTGTTCGCGGGCCAGCTGTGCAGACTGATGATAGATCTCAGATGAGGTTGCCACGAAATGACACTGCCCGCCATAGAAGTTGATTTGTTCTGTTTTTCGCCGGGCTGTGCTGGCTGGCATTACGGCGATAAACGGTAACCCCAGCAGACGGGCAAAATAGGCTTCAGAAACGGCTGTGCTACCGGAAGAGGCTTCGATGACCGGTGTATGCTGATTAATCCATCCATTGCTCAGGCCATAAAGGAAGAGTGAACGTGCCAGCCGGTGTTTCAGACTGCCACTGGGATGTGTACTCTCATCTTTCAGATAGAAATGAATTCCCGGAAACTCTTTCAGGCTAAAGCGTATCAGGTGTGTATCGGCAGAGCGCCGGAAGTCAGCATTAATTTCGTTAACAGCATCGCGTACCCAGGTGTCAGCCATGGTTTTATCTCCGGAAATAAAAAAATAGCATAAAGCACCCTGCGGAAAAAAAGGTCACCAAATACGGTTTAAAATGCCAGGATAAGAGAAAATTATTCTCCCCGAGGACAAAATGATAGATAAAACTGACCGAAAGCTGCTTTCTCTGTTGCAGGAGGACAGCACATTGTCCCTTCAGGAACTGGCCGGGGCGGTAAACCTGACGTCCACGCCTTGCTGGAAGCGGCTGAAAAAACTGGAAGATAATGGCATTATACGCCGCCGCGTCACCCTGCTGGATGGTGAAAAGCTGGGGCTGGGGCTGACCGCCTTTATGTTTGTAAAAACGCGGCAACACAGCAAAGCGTGGTATCAGATCTTTTCTGACCTGATCAACGGCTTACCGGAAGTGATGGGGTGTTACCGGATGGCAGGGGAATATGATTATTTGCTGCGTATTCAGGTCGCTGATATGAAAAGTTATGATGCCCTGTATAAAAAGCTGGCCGAAAGCCTTGATGGTCTGACTGAAGTCACCTCCAGTTTCGCGATGGAAGAAATTAAATATACCACGGCCATTCCGCTCAGCGTCTGATACGCGACATCATGAGATCTCTTTGTGCAGTTATTTAGCTATTTACGTGAGTATTTCTCTTCAGAATGGCGGCGCTACTCCGGCGCGGTCAGTCTGCTGATTATTATTTCTCTGATGCAGTTAGTCCCGCCCCGGCTGGTCGGTATTATTGTGGATGGGGTGACTCACCATACCCTGGGGACGCGACAGCTGACGGGCTGGATTGCGCTTATCTTAATTACAGCACTGCTGACCTATCTGTTGCGATATGTCTGGCGGATCCTTCTGTTCGGCGCATCTTACCGGCTGGCGCTGGTACTGCGTGAAAAATACTATCGTCAGCTCAGCCAGCAAAGTCAGATGTTTTACAGTCAGTACCGGACCGGGGATCTGCTCGCCCGGGCCACCAACGATGTGGACCGGGTCGTCTTTGCTGCCGGAGAAGGGGTTCTGACGCTGATTGATTCGCTGGTGATGGGGCTGGCGGTGCTGGTGGTGATGAGCACACAAATCAGCTGGCAGCTCACACTGGCGGCACTGCTACCCATGCCGTTAATGGCATGGGTCATTAATCGTTGTGGTAAAAAATTACATCAGCGTTTCCGTTCCGCACAGGCCGCTTTCTCGTCACTGAACGATCAGGCCCAGGAAAGTCTGACCAGTATCCGAATGATCAAAGCCTTCGGGCTCGAACATCATCGTTCGGCTCAGTTTGCTGAGACTACGGAACAGACCAGCAGGGATAACCTTCGTGTCTCGCGGGTAGATGCTCTGTTTGAGCCGACGATCTATCTGGCCATCGCCTGTTCAAACTTTCTGGCCATTGCCGGAGGGGGCTGGATGGTCTGGCACCAGCAACTGACTCTGGGACAGCTCACCAGTTTTGTCATGTATCTGGGCTTAATGATTTGGCCGATGCTGGCACTGGCCTGGATGTTCAATATCGTCGAACGGGGGAGTGCGGCGTGGACGCGTATTTCTGCACTGCTGTCGCTTCCTTCTTTGTTACCCGACGGGGATCAGTCGCTGCCGGAAACCCGCGGGGAGCTGGAGGCTGAGATTACCCGTTTCAGCTATCCCGGTACGGATACTGATATCCTCTGCGGGATCCATTTTCGTTTACCGCCAGGGGGGATGCTGGGGATCTGCGGGCCGACAGGCAGTGGTAAAACGACCTTACTTTCACTGATTCAGCGCCATTATGATCTTAGTGAAGGACATATTGACTATCACGGCTATCCATTGCCTGCATTATTGCTGGATGGCTGGCGTCAGCGCCTGGCGGTGGTTAATCAGACACCGTTCCTGTTTTCAGACACTATTGCGAATAATATTGCGCTGGGGGCCCCGCAGGCCAGCCGGGATCAGATAGAGCAGGCGGCCATGCTCGCCTCTGTCCATGAAGATATTCTGCACTTACCGGACGGATATGATACGCAGGTGGGAGAGCGGGGCGTCATGCTTTCCGGCGGACAAAAACAACGGATCTCACTGGCCCGGGCGCTGTTGATGAATGCGGAAATTCTGATCCTGGATGATGCGCTCTCGGCGGTTGACGGTGAAACAGAACATCGCATCCTGTCTCGTCTGCAGGAGTGGCGTGCAGGTAAAACCGTGATCATCACAGCTCACCGTCTTTCTGCGTTAAGGGGAGCCGATGAGATTCTGGTGCTGCAGCAGGGCCGTATCACCCAGCGCGGAACAGCGGCAGTGCTGGCGGAAGAGGCAGGATGGTACCGGGAGATGTCGCAATATCAGAAAATGGCTGAATCCCTTTCTCAGCATATCGAACACCCGCAGCCAAAGGAGCACTAAGTGTCGCAGCCGGTCTCTTTCCTGAAAACATTAATGCGTTTGCTGTCCTACGGACGGGGCTGGAAAAAGCAGCTGATTGTAGCGGTACTTTTACTGGTGATGGCATCAGCGGCACAGGTGACCGGCCCCGCGCTGGTGAGTTATTTTATTGATCATATTATCAGTACACGACAATGGCAGTGGGTGCCGGTGTTGGCTCTGGGGGGCGGTTTTTTACTGTTACAAATTCTGGCGGCGGTTTTTAATTACCGTCAGTCATTATTGTTTAACCAGGTGGCCATCGGTGTGGTCAGAAAAATTCGTTGCGAAGTGATGGATGCAGCATTACGGCAGCCTTTATCGGCCTTCGATACCCGGCCGGTGGGGCAGCTTGTCTCCCGGGTGACCAATGACAGTGAAGTGGTCAGGGATTTATACATCTCGGTAGTAGGCAGTGCATTACGCAGCGGGATCCTGATTATTTCGATGCTGGTGGCCATGTTTATTCTGGACTGGAAAATGGCGCTGATTGCCGCCTGTATTTTTCCTCTGGTTATCGCCGTGATGATTATCTACCAGCGTTACAGTACCGGTATCGCCCGTCAGGTACGAACCTTTCTTGCCGATATTAATAACAGCCTCAATGAGGTGATCAGCGGAATGACGGTGATCCAGCAGTTCCGGCGGCAGAAGCATTTTGCGGAGCAGCTCCGCCAACACAACGAAAACCACTATCAGGCGCGTATGAAAATACTGCGGCTGGACGCTTTCTTACTGCGTCCGTTATTAAATCTGTTTTCGGCGATTATCTTGTCTCTGCTGGTACTGTTATTCAGCCTGTCGGCTCCCGGACATTTTGAAGTGGGGGTACTGTATGCGTTTATCGCCTATCTGGGACGTATCGAGGAACCGCTAATTGAACTCACCACCCGGCAGTCATTGTTACAGCAGGCGGTAGTCTCGGCCGAACGGATTTTTGAACTGATGGATGCGCCGGCCCAGCAATATGGCACGGATAGCCGGGCACTGAAAACCGGAACCCTGACCATTAATAATTTATCCTTTGCCTATAAGCCGGGTCAGCCTGTACTGAAAAATATTCACTGCCATTTATCCTCCGGCGGCTTTCTGGCGCTGGCAGGACATACGGGAAGCGGAAAAAGTACCCTGGCAAGTTTGCTGATGGGCTATTACCCCGTTGCGGAGGGGGAAATAACGCTGGATGGACGGAAAATTTCTCAGTTAAGCCATGATGTGCTTCGTCAGGGGATTGGCATGGTTCAACAGGATCCGGTGATCCTGGCCGATTCGTTACTGGAGAATATTTGTCTGGGCAGAGAGATTTCAGAAGCAAAGGTTATCGATGCGCTGAAACAGGTGAAACTTATGGACTGGTTTCAGTCTCTGCCCGGGGGGCTTCATACCCTGATGGGAGAGCAGGGGAAAAGTTTATCCGCAGGGCAAAAGCAATTGCTGGCACTGGCCAGGATCCTGGTCGATATCCCGATGTTACTTATTCTGGACGAAGCAACGGCCAGTATCGATTCCGGTACCGAACAAGCGATCCAGCAGGTACTCCAACAGGTACGCAAAAATACCACCCTGGTGGTGATCGCTCACCGGTTATCTACCATCACTTCTGCGGATAAGATCCTGGTCCTGGACCGGGGAGAAATTATTGAACAGGGGACACATCAGCAATTACTGGAACACCGCGGACGCTATCTGCAGATGTATCAGCTACAGCAGGCCGGTAATGAACTATCACATCGCACCCCTGAGTTAACTTCAACCTGCAATGCACTGAATTAGGACATTTTAATCAGACTGTTCTGACGAATGCACCACAATAGTGCCTCCGGTCTTATTGTGGTGCATCGGATCTGTTTTTTTTTATCCCCGCCACTCTCTGTCGTCTGAAAATCCCGCGCTGGTCGCACACCGGAAAAATAATTCATGAAATTAAACAGATGGCATGCCATTTGCTTAAGATAGTTCAGGTTCAATGTAACTGATAATTTCAATACCCGGAGGGAGTGATATGAAGCTGGTAACCGTGGTGATTAAGCCATTTAAGTTAGAAGACGTGCGTGAAGCATTATCTTCCGTGGGTATCCAGGGCCTGACCGTCACTGAAGTGAAAGGCTTCGGTCGCCAGAAAGGGCACGCTGAGCTGTATCGCGGTGCGGAGTATAGTGTGAATTTTTTACCTAAAGTAAAAATTGATATTGCTATCGCCGAAGATCAGCTGGATGAAGTTATTGATATTATTAGTAAAGCTGCTTACACCGGTAAGATTGGTGATGGGAAAATTTTCGTGTCTGAACTGCAGCGGGTCATTCGTATCCGTACCGGTGAAACAGACGAAGCTGCGCTTTAATTTAGCCGTTGATTGTTGAGGTAAGGAAAAAATGAATAAACTTCTGACAAAACTGGCCTTAGCCGGAGCGGCCCTTTCGCCTTCACTGGCGTTTGCTGCGCCTGCAGTTGCAGACCAGGCAGATAATGCATTTATGATGATTTGTACCGCACTGGTATTATTTATGTCAGTGCCGGGTATCGCGCTTTTTTATGGTGGTCTGATCCGCGGTAAAAACGTTCTTTCTATGATGACCCAGGTCGCGGTAACGTTCTCTCTGGTGTGTGTCATTTGGGTTATCTACGGTTATTCTCTGACATTTGCTGACGGTAACAACTACTTTGGCGGTTTCCAGTGGGTGATGCTGAAAGGGATTGAGCTGAAAGCTGTCATGGGCACTATCTATCAGTATATCCATGTTGCCTTCCAGGCCTCTTTCGCCTGTATTACCGTGGGCCTGGTACTGGGTGGTTTAGCTGAACGTGTACGTTTCTCTGCAGTGCTGATCTTCACTTTGATCTGGGCAACGTTCTCTTATTTCCCGATTGCTCACATGGTCTGGGGCGGTGGTCTGCTGGCTCTGGATGGTGCGCTGGATTTTGCCGGCGGTACCGTTGTCCATATTAATGCGGCAGTTGCTGCGCTGGTGGGGGCCTACATGCTGGGCAAACGTGCCGGTTTCGGTAAAGAGGCGTTTAAACCTCATAACCTGCCGATGGTCTTTATCGGTACTGCTATCCTGTATGTTGGCTGGTTTGGTTTCAACGCCGGTTCGGCAGCTTCTGCTAACGAAATCGCTGCCCTGGCATTCCTGAATACGGTGGTTGCAACGGCAGGTGCGGTTCTGACCTGGGTGTTCGGTGAGTGGGTTCTGCGTGGTAAACCTTCACTGCTGGGTGCAAGCTCTGGTTTCATCGCTGGTCTGGTCGCTATCACACCGGCTTGTGGTTATGTCGGTGTTGGCGGCGCGCTGATCATTGGTCTGGTAGCGGGTCTGGCAGGTCTGTGGGGTGTTACCTCGCTGAAACGTTTCCTGCGTGTTGATGACCCTTGTGACGTGTTTGGTGTTCACGGTGTGTGCGGGATCATAGGTTGTATCCTGACCGGTGTCTTCGCCTCTTCTTCACTGGGTGGCGTAGGCTATGCTGCCGGTGTCACGATGGGCCATCAGATTTGGGTTCAGCTGCTGAGCTGCCTGGTCACGCTGGTCTGGTCAGGTGTGGTTGCCTTTATCGCCTTTAAAGTGGCTGACCTGCTTGTCGGACTGCGTGTTCCTGAAGATCAGGAGCGTGAAGGTCTGGATGTTAACAGTCATGGCGAGAATGCTTACAACCAGTAAGTGAGTCTTTATACCGGGCGATGACCCGGAATGTAAAAAGGGCGATAGATTATCGCCCTTTTTTTATGTGGGAGTGTGCAGGCGAGCCGCCTGTAGCTCCCATTAACCCGTCTGCGACCCTCATTGTGTCACTGTCCGCCCTGTCTCTGTATCCTGCAGAGTATTCGCCGAAGCAGTACAGGTCAGCCGGGCCAGAGAAAGATGCATCCCTGAAGCCGGAGCACGGGGGAGGTTACGCGAACGCTATAAAGTCAGGGCTTCCAGCCGGCCGCCGTATGCGACAAGGGGAGGGCAGGTGAGCATCGGTAATACAGTATTATCTGTAATAACTCAAAATTCCCGTAAGTTTTTCCGTTTGTCTTCATGAGGTATCATCAGATGGTATCTGTAAGTAGCTGAAATTAGCTGTTCCTGTATCGGCCCATCCTTCGGGGAAGATTAACCAGGATAATTCCTAATGTCCGGTTGTTGCCGGATTGTGGCATCTGCCTGCAGGAAAAAATCATATTTTCTGCCAGAATTATTATCAATGGTAGCGAATATGAATAATTGGCTTACTATAAAATTCCGTTGTTCATTTTGTTCATAAGGAGACGACATCAATGAAATCAATGCATATTATTACAGGTCTGGCAGTGGCGTTATCTGTGACAGCTTGTGCTGACAGGACGGATTTACCAGCACCTGTGCCGGTTATCAGTGCCACCAGTAACCAGCCAGTGATCTCTGGTGCTGTGTATGTGCGTCAACGTATTGCGTTACCGCCCGGAGCAGTCCTGACCGTCACCCTGTCTGATGCTTCCGGAGGAACCGGGCCTACAAAAGTGATCGCACAGAAAGTGACACGGCTTTCCGGCCAGCAGGCGCCTTTCAATTACCGTCTGCCGTTTAACGCCTCTGATGTCAGCTCTCAAGGACAGGTATTGCTGAGTGCCGCTATTACTCTGAACGGTCGGGTAATTTTCGCTGCACAATCCCTGAAACCAGTCACTTCGCCAACTACACAGCGTCAGGATTTAACGCTGGAGGCTCTGCCTGAAGTTGCGGTACCCGTTTCTGTCGCGCCTTCTGTCACACCCTAGTCGCTGAACCGTGGGTCGGGGCTACAAATGCCCTGACCAACGGTATTTATCTAAATTAATGGTCTGCTGTTGCGTAAATTCAATATTCTCAGCTTCCAGCGCTTGCTGCTGACGCCTGAAATCCTCTCCCTGTAAGGATATCCTGCCTTCCCGGTTGACCACTCTATGCCAGGGCAGTGATGAGCCTTCCGGTAATTTTTTGAGCACACCACCGACCTGCCTTGCTGCCCGGGGGCTTCCAGCCAGACGTGCAATCTCGCCATAGGTCGTCACCCGGCCATAAGGAATGGCAGCAATGATAAGCCATACTCTCTCACGAAATGATAGTTCTTCAGACATGGTCGTTTCCGGATATTCAACAGGGAGAGTTATCATAACGGGAGTGTTCAATAAAACAACGGTCAGGTGCTACGGACTTGCAATTGAGATTGGCATCCCTGATAATGCCCCCGCTTTGAGAGATCAGAGCTCATCAATGGGGACCCTGTTGGTTCTCCCGCAATGCTAATCTGTGAACCCGGTCAGATCCGGAAGGAAGCAGCCGTAACAGATGACGCATGTGCCGGGATGTCGCTGGCAGGGGCCCCACCCAATATTTTCTCTGTAGCCTCCCCTATAAAAAATCCCAAACCTGACACAGAATGACTGTACAGTTTAATGAATTATTCATTGTACATTCGTGGATCCGGCAGAACAGCAATACTCTTCGCTATGAAAACCCCAACGAACATCACCAGACACAAAGTATTCGGAATGGCGGGTCAATTGTCCGGAGGTTTTCCGGCTATCATTGGCCCGCGTAATAAGTAAACGAGTATTCAACAGTATCGTGCCAGGGGAACCGGAACGTTAAGAGAGATTATGATTATTTATTCTGATTAAACTCTAAGACGTTAACGGACATATTTCCAGACGGTGGCAGGCACTTTATCGTACAATTTGTTCATAGTTAGTTCAGCAAGGCGATGGTCGGCGGCCGAATAAAACACCACCAGATCTTCATCAGAGAGTTCATATTTGTTTTTTTCGATGACGCGCTCAAGAGTATCGATCGATCGGCAGCGCCTCAGACGCATCAGATAATCTGTCTTGGTTAATGGGGTTTGACTCATGATAAAACGACTCCTGGTTAATGTGTGAGACTTTGTCCGCTTTCTTGACAGAGGCTCGCTTCAAAAAATAATCTAAATAATTTGTTTGACGAGGCTTTCCAGTAATTTAAATCCTGTTCATTTACCGTGTAGCCACTGAATAATGTAAATGTATCGTCAAGATATTTGTCTACCTGTGAAATCAGTAATTCATCTTCACTATGTTTTAATTTATAAATAATACTGACGGCTGCAATATGCTCAATTAAATCGTGCAACTGTAGGTTTTCTATCGATGTCGGATCATTGATCCAGCACAACTCCTGGAGATTAAGGGTAGCCAGACTTTCATCAAATAAATTTTCACACAAAAATTTAAGCTGTGCTACATCATATCTTTTAGGTGAGTATTCATCCATCGTTTCCACCCCTTATCTGACTCTGCCTGGAGCCATTCCGCGTAAAGAAGACTCGTCGTGATTCATTCTGTTCAGAGATAATAAAGAGAGAACAGTCACCGGGATATTCCTGCGACTAAATCCTGTGCAATATCACCAGGGTTTTCATCTGCTGAGCCAGCCTGACAATATTAGTTTACTTTGCCGAGGTTTGTCTTATTTTACCTGAGTGTTCAGGATTGTTATTTATTTTGATGAAAATTACGGCACAGCTCGCAGGGAATTCAGCAGAAGCATACTTAAAGGATTAACGGTCTGCTTTTAGTATGAACCAGATTTGAACATATCAGCAAACTAACATCTATAGATTGAATCTATCAATAAAGACTTTTCTTAAAATAGTGGTTCATACGAAACCGCGTAACAGGGCTTTCATTCGATATTCTCAGGGGAAGCCCGCAGACCGGAAGATGTCATAACACTGGCTTATATTCTGCAGCGAACCGGCAGGATTAGCAATCCTTTCAAAGAGGATTGTTGAATGATGTTTAGAAACATTTTATCTCTTTATTTTAGCCTCTTTTTTTTATAAAGTGTAATGTTATAACGTTTTTAACTTTCGGTGTCTTATGTATAGCAGTCCGCTCCTTCTTTCAGTGTTCAGCCGTCTTATTGTGGCAGGGCTGGTTATCCTGTTTCTTGTGGCTGGCGTCAGTTGGGGAGTGTCAGGATGATCCGCTTTTCAGAGTGCCGTGCAGGCTATGCTAAGCAGGCGGTAACCCCTGCCGTCAACGGCGAAATTTCAGCGGGAACGCTGACTGCCCTGGTCGGTGTGAATGGTTGTGGAAAATCGACTCTCCTGAAAACGGTGGCGGGGTTGTTGCCCGTGGTGAGCGGCCATTGCGACGTATCATTACCGCGTAATAAAATAGGCTGGCTACCGCAACGCAGTGAGCTGGAACGTCAGTTCCCGTTAACGGTATATGAACTGGTGGCGATGGGATGCTGGCCCCGGACCGGCTGGTTTCGCAGTATCAACCGTGAGCTGAAACAAGAGATCCATCAGGCGCTTGAGGCCACCGGCATGGCAGCATTTGCGGAGGCCAGGCCTGCGATGTTATCCGGCGGGCAGTTGCAGCGTGTACTTTTCTCCCGCTTGTTATTACAACAGAGTGATTTATGGTTGCTGGATGAGCCCTTTAGCGGCGTCGATCAGCAAACTATCGCATCATTAATGACATTAATTCATCAGCAGCAGAAAACCGGGAAAACGATCGTCGTCGTACTTCATGATCAGCGGCTGGTTATGCAAAATTTTCGCCATGTCTTATCACTGGAAGGTGAGCATGCGCAGTGGTACCACACGACCGAAACGCAGGAAAAGGCATTAAACCTATGTTGTTAGTTCAGCCATTTATAGAATTTACCTTTATGCGTAAGGCATTAGTTGCCTGTGTCGCAATTGCTATCAGCGCAACCCCTCTTGGTGTATTTCTTTCATTACGCCGTATGAGTCTGGTGGGGGATGCACTTTCCCATGCCGTATTGCCGGGGGCTGCTATGGGCTATCTGCTTTCCGGATTATCACTGGTCGCGATGGGGATAGGCGGCTTAATTGCCGGTTTATCCGTGGCATTGCTTTCCGGGGTTGTCAGTCGTTTCACTCCGCTGAAAGAAGATGCCAGTTTTTCAGGATTCTATCTGGGTGCACTTGCACTCGGAGTCACTCTTATTTCCTTACGCCGATCCGGGGTCGATCTGCTGAATGTATTATTTGGGTCGTTGCTTGCGGTGAATAGCCAGGCGTTAATTATGGTGGCCTCAATTTCCGCGGTGAGTCTGGTGGTACTGGCGTTTATTTACCGGCCTTTGGTGATTGATGCATTTGATCCTCATTTTTTACAGATGCAGGGGCGCTGGCATGCACCCATCGTCCACGGGATTTTCCTGATTCTGGTCGTACTGAACCTGGTGGCCGGTTTTCAGATCCTGGGGACATTAATGTCCGTGGGATTGATGATGTTACCTGCGGCCAGTGCCAGGTTCTGGAGCCGCAGGCTCGAAAAAATATTACTGGTGGCCATTGTGCTGGCTATTTTCTCCGCCTGGTGCGGACTTTCGGCCTCATGGTATTGGTCGTTACCGGCAGGCCCTGCGGTTATTCTGTGCGCCACTCTTCTGTTTTTTATCTCCGTGTGCGCCGGTCCTTGTGGCGGAATTTTCCGTTCTTCTGCCAGCTGATTTTAAAAGGTTATATTGATGAAAAAATATCTGACGGCCATCGTACTCAGCGGAGCGCTGTTCGCACCTGTCGTGATGGCGAAAACCCTGCATGTGGTTGCCAGTTTTACTATCCCCGGTGATATGGCCAGACAAATCGGCGGTCAATATGTGGATGTGAAAAGCCTGGTCGGACCGGATGGTGACCCGCATACGTTTGAACCGGCACCACGTGATAGTGTGGCTCTGGCACAGGCTGATGTGGTTATCATTAACGGTTTGGGTCTGGAAGGCTGGATGGAAAGGCTTATACAGGCCTCCGGATATCAGGGGAAGGTAGTGGTGGCCTCAGCCGGTGTCACGCCACTGACCATGACCAGTAACGGAGACAAAATTACCGACCCGCATGCCTGGAATAGTCTGGCGAACGGCGTCATTTATGCGCGGAATATCAGTGAAAGTCTGCAGAAAGCGGATCCCGAAGATGCGGCGGCTATCCGTAAGCAGGGGGAGGCGTATATTCAGCAACTGGAGAGTCTGGATAAACAGACTCTGGCTGCGTTTGCGAAAATACCGGTCAGTAAACGTCAGGTACTGACCAGTCACGATGCGTTTGGTTATTTCGGCCATGAGTACGGTGTGAAATTTATGTCACCGATTGGTTTGAATACCGATGAAGAGGCCAGCGCGTCCACGGTGGCGGGATTAATTAATCAGCTGAAAGCGAATCATATCCATCGTTATTTTATAGAGAATCAGACCGATCCACGTCTGGTCCGGCAAATTGCTACTGCAGCTGACGCTGCGCCGGGAGGGGAGTTATACCCGGAAGCGTTGTCGACAGCGAACGGGCCGGCAGCTACCTATCAGCAGGCATTTGAGCATAATGTCAAAGAATTACTGAAGAGTATGCAATAACCTCTCCGGACGGATAATCCCTGATGGAAAGCAGAAAAAACGGCCCGGAATGGCCGTTTTTTTGCTATTCACGGATGACAGCGTTTGCCGCGGAATGCCTGACCGGGGCGTTAGCGTTTTTTCCTGCCTCCCTGTACGGCTTTGAAACGCGGATTACTTTTACAAATGACATAGACTCGCCCGTGCCTGCGTACCAGCTTACAGTCGGGATGCCTTTTCTTTGCTGACTTCAGGGAACTGAGTACCTGCATGATTTATTCCTCCGCCTGGCTGACAGGCAAATGTTTATAACGCTGAGCAAATCGCGCTGCACGGCTGTCTTTGGCGACTGTTTTCTGCTTGCCGGTATAGAAGCTGTGTGATTTTGATGAAACATCCAGTCTCACATAAGGAAGCGTCTCTCCCTGGTATTCGAGTGTACGCTCAGTCCTGATGGTTGAGCCTGTCCTGAAGTACTCGTCAGACGTCGTATCATGGAACAGTACAGGGCGATAGTAAGGATGGATATCAGGCTTCATAACATCTCCTCTTAATTGTTATGTTATAACATAACTTAATTATGGCATTAACGGGGTTATCAGGCAAGCCTGTTGCAGAGAGCAGAGAGCAGAGAGCAGAGAGCAGAGAGCAGAGAGCAGAGAGCAGGCAGACTCCGCCCGGCAGCGACCGGTGAAAAACATCGTGTTGACGACTTATGCCCCGGAAGGCAGGCGAAAAAAAGAGGCTGCCAGGCAGCCTCTTCAGTCATACGGAGCAGCTCAGGGTTATTTATCCTGCTCTGATATCTCTGTATGAGTTGTACTATTATCTTTACCAAATCTGCGACGTACCACCACAAAGAACACCGGTACGAGGAAGATGGCCAGACAGGTTGCTGTGACCATACCGCCGATAACGCCGGTACCTACCGCATTCTGAGACCCGGAACCCGCACCGGTACTGATTGCCAGTGGCAAGACACCCAGAATAAAGGCCAGTGAGGTCATCAGAATCGGACGCAGACGCATGCGAACGGCTTCCAGCGTCGCTTCCATCAGACCTTTGCCTTCTTTATCCATCAGGTCTTTCGCAAACTCGACAATCAGGATGGCGTTTTTCGCCGACAGGCCGATAGTGGTCAGTAAGCCCACCACAAAGTATACGTCATTGCTAAGCCCTCTCAGGGTGGTGAGTAGCAGAGCACCGACAATACCCAGTGGCACAACCAGCATAACGGCAAACGGTATAGACCAGCTTTCATACAGTGCGGCCAGGCACAGGAACACCACAATCAGCGAGATGGCATACAGTGCAGGAGCCTGGTTACCGGACATCTGCTCCTGATAGGACATGCCGGTCCACTGATAGCCAATACCGGCCGGCAGTTTCGACGCCAGTTGTTCCATCAGAGCCATAGCTTCACCGGAGCTTTTACCGGCAGCCGGCTGGCCCAGAATTTCCATAGACGGCAGACCATTGTAACGTTCCAGACGCGGTGAACCGTATTGCCATTTTGCTGTAGTGAAGGCAGAGAACGGTACCATCTGGCCATTACTGTTGCGCACATACCATTTATTGATATCCGAAGGCAGCATACGGGCATCGGCTTCACCCATAACGTACACTTTCTTCACACGTCCCCGGTCAATAAAGTCATTGACGTAGGAACCACCCCAGGCGGCACCCAGTGTTGTGTTGATATCAGAGATGGAAACACCGAGAGCTGTCGCTTTTTCCTGGTCGATAATCAACCGGTACTGTGGTGTATCTTCCAGGCCGTTAGGACGGACACCGGTAAGAACATCAGGATGTTGCGCAGCCATGCCCAGAAGCTGGTTCCTGGCTTCCGTCAGTTTCTCGTGTCCCAGGTTCGCCTGGTCAATCAGTTCAAAGTCAAACCCTGTTGCATTACCTAATTCGATAATTGCCGGCAGGTTGAATGGAATGACGAAGGCATCTTTAATCTGGCTCAGTGCAGCCATAGCACGTCCTGCAATCGCAGGAACCTTGTTCGCACTGCCGGTACGTTCATCCCAGGGTTTCAGACTGACGAAGGCAATCCCGGTGTTCTGACCGCGTCCGGAGAAACCGAAACCATTCACGGTAAAGACCGAACTCACATTGTCCTTCTCTTTGGTCAGGAAGTAATTCGTCACCTGATCCAGGACTTTCTGTGTACGCTGTTGCGTTGCACCGGCCGGTAATTGCGCCTGTGCTAATAACAGCCCCTGGTCTTCATCCGGCAGGAACGAGGTCGGCAGTCGGGCAAACAGGAAGACCATCGCCACGACAATCGCCAGGTAGATCACAAGATAGCGACCGGTACGACGGATGATATGGCTGACACAAGTCACATAGTGATTGGTGCTTTTTTCGAAGATACGGTTAAACCAGCCAAAGAACCCTTTGGTTTTGCCGTGATCTCCGGGCTTCAGAGGCTTCAGAATGGTCGAACACAATGCCGGTGTCAGGATTAATGCCACCAGAACGGAAAGCACCATTGCAGAAACGATAGTGACGGAGAACTGACGGTAAATGACCCCGGTAGAACCGCCGAAGAAGGCCATAGGGACGAAAACAGCAGACAGAACCAGAGCGATACCTACCAACGCTCCCTGGATCTGTCCCATCGACCGCTTGGTTGCTTCTTTCGGAGACAGGTTTTCTTCCGCCATCACACGTTCAACGTTTTCCACCACCACGATGGCATCATCAACCAGCAACCCGATGGCGAGTATCAGGCCGAACATCGTGAGCGTGTTTATCGAATAGCCCAGCGCATTGATAATGGCAAAGGTACCTAGCAAGACAATCGGTACCGCAATCGTCGGTATCAGTGTCGCGCGCAGGCTCTGCATAAACAGATACATTACCAGGAACACCAGTACGATGGCTTCAAACAGCGTTTTTACCACTTCGAAAATAGAAATTTTAACGAATGGCGTGGTGTCATACGGGTAAACAACTTTCAGTCCGTGCGGGAAAAACGGCTGGAGCTTAGCCAGTTCTGCTTTCACTGCCGCAGCGGTATCCAGTGCGTTGGCACCGGTTGCCAGCTTAATCCCCAGACCTGCCGCCGGTTTTCCGTTAAAGCGAGCGATAACATCATAGTTTTCGCCGCCCAGCGCGACTTTAGCGACATCGCCCAGAGTCACTTTGGAACCGTCGGTGTTAACTTTCAGCAGGATCTTACGGAACTCATCAACCGAGGTCAGACGAGTCTGAGCAATGATAGAGGCATTCAGCTCCTGGCCTTTAACCTGCGGGCTACCGCCCAGTTGTCCGGCAGCAATCTGATTATTTTGCGCTTTAATCGCAGTAATCACATCGACCGGTGTCAGGCCATAGTTATCCAGTTTTGCCGGGTCCATCCAGATACGCATTGCATACTGTGCACCAAACAACTGGGTATCACCGACACCCGGTGTACGGCTGATGGGGTCTTTAATGTTAGAGGCGACATAGTCGGCAATATCATTCTGGTCCATGCTGCCGTCATCGCTGACGAAGCCTGCAACCATCAGGAAACTGCTGGAGGATTTTTCGACGCTGATCCCTTGCTGCTGGACTTCCTGGGGCAGAAGCGGTGTTGCAAGCTGCAACTTGTTCTGCACCTGAACCTGCGCGATATCGGGATCAGTCCCGGCGGCAAAGGTCAGCGTAAGCTGCAATGTCCCGCTGGAATCACTGCTGGATGACATATACAGCAATCCGTCAATCCCGTTCATATTTTGTTCTATGACCTGGGTAACGGAGTCCTGAAGAGTTTTTGCATCTGCGCCCGGGTAGTTTGCCTGGATCTGTACTGCCGGTGGAGCAACGTCAGGATATTGCTCGATCGGGAGTTTCAGAATCGACAACGCGCCCGCCAGCATGACAATGATGGCGAGTACCCATGCAAAAATCGGGCGTTCGATAAAGAACTTAGCCATGGATCACTGGCTCCTGTTAAAACGATAATTTTGCGGACGGTTATTGCGCATTGCTGCTGCCGGA